>Ga0172381_10000482_pt1 | contig 47959 bp, 92 predicted proteins | sample Leawel6488metaG_FD_119754 | JGI IMG/M metagenome (GOLD analysis project Ga0172381, IMG submission 119754) | Leachate microbial communities from a municipal landfill in Southern Ontario, Canada - Leachate well 64-88 metaG | ecosystem: Engineered > Solid waste > Landfill > Unclassified | place... | reverse complement strand
GGCAAGGTCAAAGATACCGACATTTTCGTGGATTCCTTTGACAGGCTCCAATACCTTCGCACCTGTATATCCACTTCGTCTATTGTTAAATCTTCTAGAAGGGAGTACAATTCCTTTGGACGATGTATATTTAAGTGTGTAGGAATCAACGATGCGTGAGTTGTATAGTGTGTCATGGAAATCGCAGGATGCGATATCAGATACTCTGTCAAGGAATTCGAAGACCCTAAGCTTTTCATCCAATTGGACCATGATTTCGACGTCACGACGGTTGTAGTCCAGTAACTCATCATAACGTTGTTCCTCCCATAGTTGTCCAGGAAGACACTCTGTTTCAATTTTACCAACTCCTAGTTCATGTTCTGCTACTGCTTGTAGACTGTAACTATCCATCTCTCCATAATGTTGTTTCTTAAATGCTTTGAGGTAGTCGATTACGATACGTCCTCGTATCCTGTAGACTTCACCTTCATTTGTATGATATGGTTCGACCTTTTGACCTAACCTCGATATAATCGATGTCGGTACATTAAGAGTGTCACACCTATCAACAATAAAAGGAAGGTCAAATCTGTCACTATTCCAACCACTGAGAATGTCTGGGTCAACATTTTTTATCACCTTGCAAAATTCTAATAACATTTTACGTTCTGAGTTGCACTCTTCGAATTCTGGTGCCCAAAGAAAGTCATAATATACATCATTGTAACTGTCATGTGCTACTATACTTATGATTTGGTCATCAGTTGAACTGAACCCTGTCGTCTCTATATCGTAGAACATAACCCTTGGTTGTCCTTCGCTTGTAAGTTGACTTCCATGGTCAATTAACCACCTTTTGGTATAGGGTAAGTCATCCTCATAGGTAGGTTTCTCACTAGTTTTTATATAGTTCTTGACATTCCAGAATTTCTTGAAACTTTTACGTCTCACCTTCTGACCCATTAATGTAGTGTATGCACCATCTTCATCCTCTTCATAAATATAATGGGTATGTTTGAATTTTTGTTTCTTCAAACGCCCAAATTTATCACGGGTAAAGGTGACAATATTAGTGCCAACCTTCCCAAACTCAAGTTCTACTATCTTCACAAATGTCACCCCCTTAATCCATACTATAGTCATTACCATCGTAGTATTTAACTTCTTTCTTTTCATTCTTTCTATTACATGCTAAGAATTTCATGAATTTAAAGTCACCATCGAAGTCTACTATAAGTACATCTTTGCTATCTTCTTTTTGTAATATTAGATTTTCAAGTTGTATATCATGTCCAAACGCTTGACTTAACATCATCTCTATTTCTTCCTTACTTAGTTTTAGTTCGAAGTCCATTATCGTCTTGCCTCCATTGATTCCAGCCCCATATATTTAATGGCATATACATTAGTTGTAATGCCAATATGCTCCAGTTGAATATCATAAAGGATTGGTAGATGATACCAAGACCTCCAAGTATCCACATTGGCCAGCATGCCTTATGTTTATAGATACTCAAGACCGAGCCACCGAACATAAGTGCTGTACCAAACCAACCTATCATATCTATAAATGCTAACATTTTAGTTTACTCCAAAAAATATATATCTGATTATTAGGAAGATTATAAACGCTCCCCAAATTCCTATTATAAGTTTATCGATTCCCGGTCACCTCTATCACCTTTTGTATAGTTTTTTCTTTAATTCCATTATCTCCTTTTTGTGTTCATCCCTTTCTTTGAGTATTATATCTACGTAATCCTCGCATGTATCTAATGACTCTTCAAGCCACTTCTCGCTTTCTAATGCACGGGCTTGCCAATATAATATACACTTCATCATTTCCTCTTCATTTTCGTATGGTCCTAGCATGATGTCACCTCTTATTTACTTCGTTAAATAGAACTATAGCGAACTAAATTATTCATCGCTTTCATAGTACAATATTTCAATAGCTTCTTGTAACATATCATACGCTTCCTCACCACTGAGATATGATACAAGACCATCTTGTACCGTTTCAAGTAAATTAATTACATGTATAATTTTTTCTACTGTATATACTTCCATCTTCATTCGTCCACCTCTTCTAGTTCATCAAGTATTTTACTATCAATGGTTATAGTATCATATTCTTCTACTGGTTGTGCATCCAAATATTCTTCAGATTCTTCAGCCATTTCAAGTTCATCTTTCATGCTATAATATTCTTCATATAACATGTTATATTCAATTATCTGATTCATTACTTGAAGTAGTATTTGAGCAAAGCCTTCAGTCCATCGTTCCATATCATCTGATGGAACTACCATTTCCTGTTGGTATCCCATAGCAAAACATATACCATGTACAAGTTCATGTATTAAACTTATATCTACGGTTTGTTCACCATAGTCTCCACAGAGATTAATGGTTTGGTCTAAAAAGTGGATGTTAGCAATGGTCTCAATTTTAACTTGTTTGCCTTCAGCATCTTCAGTAATTATTTTTCCATCATTCCATTTAACTTCATAGTCTATTCCAGCTATAGTTATTACAGGTGGTACTCTCATAATTTAAACCCCAACATTATTTTTAATCTATCAAATGTCAATTGCTGAGACGCTGTTACCACCATCTCTTCCTCTATGCTATTTAATAGGTATAGCATATCTTCCTCAGAAAATGTAATAGTTTTCACAGTCATTTTTTACAACTCCAAATATTCTGGTTTAACCTCATCTATATTAAATTGGGTACTATTAATCCTCATATCTTTGTTGATTGCTAATTGAATGAATGCCTCTGGAAGTACTGGTAGTTGCATGGCTTCTGCGTATCCATTGTATCTTAGGAATGAACCTGTGAATACATAGTGTCTACGTCCAACAGTTCGACCTTCCTCTGTCCTTACGAATTGAGGTACACTAAAGTGGTCACATCTATGGTTATGTCCATGCATGTACATATTTGCTAGGACGTGCTGAGTATCTCGTATCATCTTAGATTGTGCTGTATGATGATGTGCACTGCTACCTTTTCCGTGTGCATTATATATAGTAAACTTATTCGTATTGATACTAAATGTATCTAAGAATTGGTTACCATATGGTACATCTAATGCTCGTGCTACTACCTTATTGACATCTAAGTCAAAATCTTTTACAAGTCTAGCTTCATGATTACCTATAGCCATATTAACAATGTTCTTTTTATATGGTTTAAATGATTTGATTACATAGTCAAGTTGGTCATCTAATGTCATGTTAGTTCTGAATGATGCATTTCCTACCTGCTTATTTGCAGCTTCCATTAAGTCACCACATAAGTAGATACGATAATCTGCTTGTATCTTATCCAATGTATCTAATCTATATTGAAAGTAATCTTCATTGAATTGTTCACTTCCAACATGCAAATCAGATATAGGTATAATATATACCTTCTCGTTACCTCTTAGTTTATAGTTCATCTTCATATTATTCCTCCCAGATTGCTGTCCAATCTGGACAGAGTTGCCATCGTTTCATGCTTGTTTTATGTAATTGACAGTATCCATTAGTAAATTCACTACATCCACCGCATTGCCAGTTTATGTTTTTCCTCATCTAGTGACCTCTCCTATCTTTAAACTCTTCTTGTTTAGATTTGTTCCATCCACTGACTCTTTGCATGTACCCCGTAATTCGACTGTAGACTTCTGTTGCAGACCCACATGTAGGGCATGTAAATTGCTCGGAGGGAATAATGATTCCTTCTTGTTGACATATGCTATACACCGATGTCGTTGTCCAAAAGCCCAAGTTAGAGTTATTGATAAGCTTCTTTGTGAAGTTACTGATGCTATCACTGGACCATCTTTCTCCCAGCCAACCATGGAAAATGTGCCCCCCACTAGTCTCCTTATGGAAATTTTGCTCTGCTTGAACCCTCTCGATAAGGTTGCACCCAGAGTCAACATCCACATGCGTAGAGTTGGTATAATAATATCCACCTGTTGTTCCGTGAACTGGTGCTCTTTTACCATATTTTCTTCTATCTTCCATAGCAAATCTTCCCGCGGTGCTTTCTGCAGGACTTTGTAATATAGTCCATCTATCTCCAGTCTCATTGGACAACCTCTCTGCATATCCATTGATATACTTCATTATTTCATGTCCTACCTTTCGTGAAGTGGGATTTTCAATACCCGCGCCAGTAAGCAGTCGAAGAGTATCACTAAGACCCACAATCCCAAAGCTAAGAGTAGCAGCGTCAATACCATAATATTGTTCACCTTCTTTGTTTTTTTGTGCCAGGAATGGCATGATGTTTTTCTTCTCTAATAGTTTTAATCCATGTTCCTTTCTTAATATTAATACCTCTGCTGCTACTTGTATTGCATGGTCGAGTTCATTCCAGAAGTCACCCTTTAAGGCATACCTAGGCAGATTAAGACTGATATAAGCCAGATTCCCAGTACGTAAGCAATCACTGCTAGGATTACCAGTCCAATTACTATTAAGTCTTGTACGACATCCCATAACATTATGATATTCCTCCCCATTAATTGCTTTAGTAAAATATGGTATGCTGAATTTAGCACTGAGTTCACTTACTAAGTCTAAGTCTTCATCATCTGGTTTACCTTCAATCCTATATACTGTATTAGGAAACATGAATGGTTTACCTGTATAGTCACCTTGCATCATTACTCTTGTGAAGGCTCGTAATATTCTTCTAGATTCATCTTCATAATCACCATAGGTTCCTTCCACATTCCCCCCGGGACCATAAGCAGGTTCATCTCTAAAGGCTTTTGGTATTCCAAAGTCCATATTAACAGTACTGAAAACCGCTTGGCCACCTCTACTGACGTATGCTTGATTAAGGTTGTAGATAAGAGATTGCATGTTTTGCTCAAGCTCATCATCTTTCATTCCTCCAACAAATGGAGCCATAAAGGTGTTAAGTAATGGGATACTCTGACCTCCGGACATGTTGCCTTGACCACTTCCAAGAATTTGTCCGGCTTGATTGATGAGCACTGAGAGCCGTCTAGCAGGTCCTGCAACACTTGTATGGAATCCATTTCCATCGACTTTGAGACCCTCTCGTATAAACCATCTAAGGTCATGTTGCAAGCAGTTAAAAGGTCTGGCATAGAAGTATTCCAAATCGTGGACGTGTATGTATGCGTTGATATGTGATTCGGCGGCTTCTGCTGGCAAGAGTTTAAGCAGAGCGTATCGTTTACTAACTGCATCTGCTGTGTATTTGTGAATCGTCTCGGGATTCTTAAACATATTCGCGTTGTCATTACAACCCTCCTCCAATAATTTATCTATATCTTTTACTGTTGGACCTATCGTGAGGTCATCCCATGGTTTACTATTCTTGAATGTCCTCATTATAAGCCTCCTCTTCCTTAATACAATCCAATAAAAACAATGCTCCATGTAGTTCAATGTTTAAATCATGAATCAAACCATTAATTTTAATAACACGAAGTTCTAATTGTTCTCTTGTGATTTTATTCACCATTATTATATGCCTCCACTAGTTTATTTATACGGTCGTGTACTGCATTAAGTAATGGTATGAGTAAATCAACATCATCACATTTCTTCGCGTATGCTATTGCTAAGTCTATCTTTTGGTCTGGTGTTAGTCCCATTATTCCACCTCCACTATTTTATATCCTGATATTAATCCTTGACATTCTTTCCAGTCAAACATATATTCTTTGATTATATCTAGATTTTCTTTATCAAATTCAATTACTATCTTCATCTTTTAGCCTTCCATACTTTTTAAAGAAGCCTTCCTTACATGTTCCATTCAATCTAAAATCACATGTATCACATGTCCAGTCATCTTCTAAGAAAAGGCACTTATGCATTCCACGTTTATTATCATACATTAACATAATTTTACATCCTTTGCTACTTTAATAATTTCAGATAATTCGGTCTTAGTTAATTGTATACTTGAACCATCATCAAATATTAAATACAAAGAATCTGAAACACCACTTGGTATAACCTTTAACATTTTTGTAACACCTCTTGTATTGCTTTTCTTTTCTTTGGTCCTAGTTTATCTATTTGACATGTGTCAATTGCATTGAGTATACTGATTAATGGATATGGCATTGCATCAAGTTCTCTTGCAAGTTTGGGTCCTATACCTGGAAAACATGCAAAGACTTGTTGTCTCATCTCACTTAATGTTGTACCTTTCTTATGCACTTTGATGTTAATTGGTCTAGGGGTTTTACCTAATCTACGTACACCTTGCACTATAATATTAGCGGTTTCAGTAGGATTATTAGTAGGTATAATAGGAATCCCAAACCCAGTAGCGATACTAAGAAAAGAAGAGTGCAGAGCCGCTTTGCTAAGTTTGGGTCTAGCATGTCCTCGTGCTGTATAGTCCGGTCCACCCTCAAGGATGAAGACCGGCGTTTTAAAGTTTTCTTTAAGTCCTTCTGCCTGTTTAAATATTCTACCATCTATAACACTTCCCTCCCAATCACTAAATGATTTACGTTCAAATACAATATCATCACTTATCTGATAATCTCCGTAAGACAATGTCGCGTATTCTACGGTTAATATCTTCCCCAATATCGTAGGCACTTTGCACCGTGTCTCTCGATTGTCTATTATCACATGTGAGAGTGGTTCCTTCGATGTCTTCATACCAGAATTTTTCATTTGGTACACCACTTAAATCACCCATTTCATAAAGTATATCTGGTTTACATCTACATTGCGCATGTTCAATATGTGGTAATTCTTTGTACTTGTCACTATTACGCCTCCAATTCAATAGATGCATTAAGTATGCAACTATCTCCATTAATTCACTATCATACTTTGAAGACGCTGGGTCTAAAGTCTTAAGTCTACGCATCTTATCATCGAGTCTAATTTTAATCAATTCTTCTGGGTCACCTATATTAGAAAAGATAGTGTCTTCATCATATACACTATTTCCATACTGACGGTTTTTCTTAATCATCTTTTCTGATAATATCTCATCCCATATCTCGGTGATATCAGGTACATACATCTTCATACACTCACCACATAATCAATTAATGTTTGCATACGTGCATATGCACGTTTAGCCAATACTTCATCCTTAATTGAAAGTATCGTAGTCAATGGTTTACCTGGTGCTATAACACGTATAACATAACGGTCATCTGACTTACTATAATAGATTGTTAATTTAATATCATCTCTTTCATATATCTCTAACATCTAGCTCACCTTCACTTTTAAATAGCCAGTAAGTTCTGCTGTCTCTCTTGGACTTAATCTAACAGTCATACCCTCTTCATCTACTATTTCCAGTTTGCCTCGATGTGTTCTTATTTCCATATTTTCACCTCATCTATTAGGTTCCCTCATACTAAGGGACAGAGTTTTGTCCCGCTAAAAAAAATAGGACACCACTTATTCGAGTGGTATCCAATTAGGCCGTGCTGTCAATGTTCCACTACACCAATGTTTACCTATAACGTATCCACTTGATGCAGCTGCTGCTAAGTCTATCCATGTTTCTGATGCAAATTCCTTACCTTTAATAGTGAATATTGCATGGTTTATTTGGTCACCTGTACAGTAAATACCATATGGTACAACTGTATATCCCATCTCTTGTGCTAACTTCATACCTAATTGTGCAAAGTCAACACAGTTTAAACCCAATCGTATATTGTTTACTTCCTGTTGCCATGTGAATTGTCCATTGAAATAATGGCTATATTTACCAGATGTCTTCACATAGTTATAGAATTGTGTGAAACTTGTAAACTGTATATTCATTGCAGATTCAATTGCTTTCTGTACGGTTCCTTTAACTACTCCAGTTGTAACTGGTGCAGGATTTACTATAACAACACCTAATGCCTTTAATGTTACAGGTCCTACTATACCATCAACTAATAATCCTTTAGCTTTCTGGAATCTCTTCACAGCTAATATAGTATAGTATCCAGCTATACCATCAACTGCACCTGTATAATATCCCAACGCCTTAAGTCGTGTTTGAATTATTTTCCATTGACTTATTGTATATCCCATTTAATCAACCTCCATCTTCTGGGTTATAAGTTGTACCGGTTATACCAGCACTATTATCAACCGTTTTTTCAACTGTCTGGGTTACCACCTGTGTTTTAACTGGATTAACTACCTTCGTAGTTCCAACATTGGTGACATTTCCATTTACACTAAACCCATCACTGTTACTTATATTGTTAACCTGGACCGGAGTCTGGTTAACAACTGGTGCTGCAGCTACATCACCTGGCTTATCTGTTAACATTAAACAGATGAAGTATCCGTTTGCAACAACCAAAAGGATAATAACAGCGAATAATAGTTTATTCTGTTCTATCCATTTCAACATTTTTGTCCCTTCTGTTTTCAGGTAAATAATCATTCCATATTGGTTCATTAGGTTGATGACTGAAAACATCTAATGGTGTACTATGTGCATCTAATACTTCTATAACACTATCGTATTCATAGTTGTATTTTAATATTTTTTTATCGAGTTCTGAAAGTTCGATATCATCTTTTAAATCTTCACTGCTACCTTTAACTAAACAATATAGATATGAACGTCCTTCTTTTCCAACTGCTTTTATATAGCCTTCTTGATTTAATTCTCTAAAGTATTGTTGTATAGATTTTTTAGATGTGGATTGTGTTGACCTATATCCATAGTCACCTGTTGTGATTCCAACCTCTTCATCATATAAATCCCATTTGTCTGCATTGTCTGTTAAGTCTTGTAGTACATCTGCTGCACCTGGTGATAAGTTACTTGTTATGGATTGATGATATCTTTCTAAAATGTCGATGAACATTACTATATCTTCCTTTGTTGTAAACAAGGTGTCATTTATAATAGGTCTTCGATATCCATTCACTGCAGTTATAACACGTAGTATACCATCATATTTATCTACATCTCGTTTGAAGTATTTAGAACTACCAAGATATTTTTCCATAAATTCATTGTATGGATTGTAGATATTAACATCTTCCATACGGTTACGTAATGCTATAAGCATCTTTTTAATACCATCAATCTTACCTTGTTCTTGTTCTAATAGTTCTGATGTTGGTGTTCCTTTCATTCTACTAAGTGTTTTGAATACCATTACTGATTTATCATTATCTGTCCTTGGTTGATAGAATATACTTCTACTTTTTTCTTGGTCTTCAAAGTCAAATCCGGGTACATTGGTATAGGTTAAGCATGGTTTTCCAAAGAGTTCGAATGTTTTATTTGTCCATGTTCCATCTGTTGGATTTGGTTCTCGTTTAATCCTACTCATGTATCCATCTGATTGAAGTTCTTTCATTGCATTCTTAAAGTTTTGAGCCTCTTCATGATTATTCTTTCCACCCATATCTCCTATGTTAACTATCTTACCATCAAATTGATGTGGGTCTTCATCACAAAATCCAAATAGTGCTGCATCAGTTGTACTTTTAACTGTCATTACATATTCACTTGGTATCATATCTAATGCTACTTCTTGGACGTGAGTTTTTCCACTTCCTCCATCTCCTATACCTATAACTGATATAGGGTTACGGAGTACTATTTGACTACTATATGCTAACCATGCATATAATATGTTTAGTCTTTCACCTGCTGTACACCAATCTATCATCCATGATATACAGATGAGTGGATGTTTCATTTCATCAATGATATCATAGCCTTCACTGGCTATCATTTCCATTTCAAGTGCTTTCTCATTTTCAGCATCAAGCTTTTCTTGTGCACGTCTTTCTTCTGCACCATCAAGCCATGTCATATATTTGGCTATAAGACCATCTAATGCCATCTCAAGTTTATGTCTGAAACTCTTAATATCAACATCTTCAAACATGGCATGCTGTGAAACCATTGTAATAACGAATTTCATCTCAGCACTATTGATAGTCATCTTTTCGAACTTCTTACCATTAGGTAATTTCTTAGTTGCAAATGCTGCACCCAAATTATCTTCTGGGTCATTCCTATTAACTATGAATTTCCTAAGATACATTATCTTATCCACGGGGTCGAAGGTGAGACATGTGTTGGTGCTACCTGTTAATTCCTGTACTAACTCCATGTTCACAATATCACCTCTTAATAACCGCGTACTAATTCTTCTGGACTGTGTCCGTTTTCTATTCCATGCATCCTATTATATTCAGTGAATCCTGGCCTGTAATTTTTAAGGTCTTTAATTACAATTGCTCCACCCCAAATAGTAACTTGAGGTCCTTCACCAAAATCTTCCCTTGCAACAATACGACCATTAATAAGGTCTATGTTTATAATACGTAATCCTTTGCCTATTAATTGTCCATCTTGATATATATTAACATCATTGTTAACGTGATTTAATATCATTTTATCCCAGCTACTTACCATCTCATCACACTCCATTTGTCTATTAAAAAAATTAGAAGTATTGTAATTTACAATACTTATTCAGGTTTAAATTTCTTTTGTGCTAAGAAGAATTTGTAGTCTTTGTACATACGGCCTGTCTTCTCTGATTTCTTTTTTCCCTGGTATACAATCTTAACTATCTGATTAAGTTCTACGTTTTTCATCTTGGTTTTAAGTACACTGTCACCAAAGATAACATATTCCAATTCTGGGTCATCTATATCTACGAATTTATATCCAATACCTGGACCATATGAACCTTCAAATTCAAAGAATCCAATAAATTCTCCAATGAATTCTTGTCCTTTCTCTTCAAACTTAATGTTCTCTGATTCTTTGTATTCAATTTGTTCGTCTTCCATTTCTACAAACTCCATCTTATCTACCTCTTATATTCTTGTGTTCAACTATTTCATTTATTCGCAGCGGTACATATGTGCCCTACTGCTAAAAATAAATGGAGTAGCTATAATATTAATGCAAATATAATAGCCACTAAAGCTGTTATAATTCCAATAGGAATTAATACCAATGCTGTTGGTTCAACTGTTGCTTGTACTTTCATTATTCTTCCTCTTTATCTTTAGGTCCTGCTGCTAATAATACACCAAATATTAATCCAAATATTATGAATGGTAGGAATAATATCAATGTGATTCCTACTAGGAATAATACTAATGCTCCACCAGGTGTGAACACTAAACTAAAGAATAGTAATAGTGCTAAGAACCAAAATAGAAATGCTAATACTTCTTGCATAATTATCGCCTCCATATATTTAATACATACTTATTCATCCAATACTTGACACGCACGCTCCGCTTCACGTTCTAAACGGATTTTGCGGAGTCTATCCCTTTCATCTTCTCTTGCCTGTTTTCCACCATCATTCATTTTGTCACGACCTTAATATCTTCTTTCTTCCACCATAATAATAGTATCAATGGTAAGAAAACTAATGCTAATATTAATGTAATTGGCCATGGAATAACTCTTACCTTCTTACTAAATACTATAGCTTCAGCATCTTCCATCTTAACTTCATATCCTTTTTGTATCAAATATAATTCTTTAATATCCATATCAATCACGTCCTCCTCTATCATATGCAAACATATCACCACTACCTTCATCAACTACATATGAATCAAAGTCTACATAGTCACCAGCTTCTGGTAGTGTATTTGGTGCAGGTTTAAACCTCCACATTAATCCAAAATGTTTAGCTAAGTGAGGTAGGTTAAGGTAGTCAGTTGCATCTCCGAATTCAATATACCACTGTCCAATATCTTTGTAGTATGTAAACTTCACATCCATATCCATGTCACCAGCTGCAGCTCCAAGTAACGCAAGTATTTCATTAACGTTACCAAACTTCCTATGACTATTCTCTGTTGACACAATACTTCGAACACGGTCAAAGAACCATCCTACATAGAGTTCTATTTCATCTGGACTTTCTGGTATATCAAATGGGTCTATGTTTAATTGTCCAACCTTTTCATAGTAAGCTTTAACTTTTTGCTTGGTCTCAGCGAACTCACCAGCCACATTATCACCTCTATTCTTTTATAGCTTTCTTCTTTTTCTTTGCAATAGCCTCTTCTATTTCATCTTGTACCATATGCCATGGGTCACATGCAAGGCCATCTCTACTATCAGGGTTCATTTAAATCTCCTCCATTTGTGCTACTACTGATTTAACAAACATAGCAATTTCACGCATGGCTTCTGGATTATCTAACATCAAGATTTCTTCCATCATATCATCTATCATATAGGTATGTGTTAACATAGCTTGACGTCTTCTTTCATTTAATCTTCGCATAAACATTAACTCAGCTTTATCCATTTGAAATTCCATATTACTCATCTCCATAATAGTATCCACAATATAAACAATATAGTTTTCCAGTCTCTTCCTCTACTTCAAAATAATCCTCATATCCACAATGTAAACATTGAGTATGTTGCACATTATCATCTCCTATGCATTTCTTCTATTTTCCTATCTTCATAAGCCCACATAAATAATGGACCAAAGAATATTGTAGTTACAACTAAAAGTTTCAATATCAAATCTACCATAAGTGATATCAACCCCCTATATCATTCCCAGTATTCACTACCTAAACTTTCTTGTGCTGCTTTTCGGTCATCATAATCATAGACATATCCACCATATGTACTCTTCCTTGATACATCTCTTATTCGACGTGCTTTCTTTTTACTTATCTTCGACGATGAAGTTGACGACTTATTGCTATTACTCGTAGCATCATAAGTATCATCATCAAAATCACTATCGCAATGATTGTACCAATCACTTCCACTCATCCCATTCCTCCTTATACATTTCTAATTTGGACTATTCCAAAAGTCTTCTACAACAAACCATATATAATATAATCCAATTATACCAATGATTAATAATATTATATTATATATTAACATGTTATCACCTATCCAACCATTGGGTCATTATCATAGTTTTCTGCAAGATGTCCATAGAGTTCTTCTGGGACTTCTTTATCATCTTCTTTAGATTCTTCTTTAGCCCTTCTTTTTTCCCATTCTTCTGGGGTTGGGTTACCGAGTGCATCGTCCTGTTGTTTGATTATTTCAGATGCATCTATAAGTTTGTTACTGTAATCTTCAACCATTTTAACAAGGTCTTCCATTGCCTCTTGAATGTATTCACCGTATGATACATCATAGCCTCTTTGTTGTGCTACTTGTTTCTTTGCTTTTTCCATATTGTCAAAGAAGTCTGCATCAAGTTCTATGGTTAATTCTACAACATCTACTTCTACTTGTTTCTTTTTTCTTTTTATCTCTTCACTCATATTATACACCTCTTCCTATGGTTAATGAATCAGTTACCTTTTGTTCCTGAAACGATATACTATTGTCTATAAGTTGGTTCCATCCTTCTGCACTTCTAACAAATTGTTCACCTAGTAACTGGTCCATTCTCAAGATTACACCTCTCGTTCACATAGTGCTATTAGTATAGCTAGTCTAACTACTTTATCAATTTCATCATCATAACATATGGCACCAAATTCTTCATCTGGTACATACTTAACTTCACGTACGGGATTAACCGGTCTGTGAATATAGATGGAGCAACTCATAGAGCTGCCCTCCTTCTAATTTCTACTTCTTGGATGTGTATAAAGTATGCTATTGCTTTTCTAATTTTTGCTATTACATTCATTTTTTTCACCTTCCCTCATACTAAGGGACAGACTTTTGTCCCTCTAACTTTAGGTCTTCAATAAATTTTCGCCTACGTTTTGTTTGTTCTTCATCACATAGATGATATCCATATCCATAATGGCATATGAAATTCCTTATAGGTTTATATAAGTTATATTTTATAAAATTATATATATGCCCTTTGGACTTCATCTTCAGCCTCCTTCATAAGAAGTAATAATGCTTGCCTTCGGAAGTTTGCTTGTGCTATAAGTCTTTCTTCTACTATTTGCATTAACTCAACATTAACTGCTGGTTCTTCAAACTCTAAGTCTTGTGCTCCGTTCTCGTAACCTAGCTCGGTTGCGAGTTCGTCAAGCATATTAAATATTAACATGGCCGCTACCGGGCTTGATTCTATCATATGTGCTCCTCCTGTATCTCTATTTTAATAGGCTGCGACGGGATGGCAGCGTCAACTATGCCCCCATTGGTTTATCTGAGTATGTCTCCTATCTCCGTTAGGTTTTCGTTTGCGTCCTTCCGGGGGTAATCATAGGGTAGAAGTGTCTCCATGACATTGATGAACATATTAGTTCACCAATGTACAGATATGTACAATGCTATAAAGATGCCTGTAAAAAATATACCAAAGCCAGCTATAACATGTTCTGTTGCAAAGTCGTCAATGTCATGGAAAGTCATAGTTACCACTTCCTTATATTGATACTTTGATTTCTTCTACCAATACTTCAAACCTACTGCCTTTAATAAATGTGTCAATAAACACAACGTCCTTAAATTTATTTAAAGATAATGTTGTTTCAATTTGCATATTACCACCTACATATTGATTGTTTCATTCTGGAAATTTAATATGCTTATAATACCAGTCCTATATTCGATTGCGTACCTGTGGTGTCCTGGTGCAAAACTACTTTGATTTAGTGCAGTAAATGAGTCATTTGCCCTATATGTACTGACACTTTTAGCGTCATTTGGAACAACTAAATACTGACCTTCACTAAGATGTTTATTACCAACACTGATACCATTGACAAATGTCATATAGTATACACCACCTGGATATTGTAGACAGAAATGTCCACCAGTATACCATGTGAATGGTGCTGCTAGGTACATTAATTGCGGTGTATTATATTTATGTGCGGCATAACCTATAGCGCAAATAATACTATTGCATATATTAGAGTCTGCACCACCTATACCAAATGCCCAACCATCATTAAATACAACACTGTGTATAAAACCTGGTTTGGATTCAGTAGTAACATTATTAACAGTCTGTATTGTAATGTTAGCAGGTACTGTACTGTCACGTTGAAATGCGAAACTGGTGTTACTGACTACGCTACTGCATGCGCTAATTGGACTTATACTAAATACTAGTATGAGTATTAGACATATTAAGCGTTTCATATAATCACCTCTCTAAAAAATATTATTGATGTGGTGTTTCACTTCTAAGATAACCAACCCAACCAACATACCCAGTTCCATTACCAGTGTCTATCCAATCCACACGTGGACTAGCATTAGGCACTTCATATTGATATGGGTCTACATGCATTTGACTTGCAGGTTGTACTGCTACCTTATGGTCATGTAACACCATGATTGGAAGTGCTGATAATAATAACAATGAAAATAGTATTGTTAAGAATATCGCACTTCTACAGATGAATATAGGTGAGTCATCCCTTAAGGATTTGAGTTCACCTAATAGTTCTTGTAAAATAAAAAACACCCCCTTATATGTAGGAGACGTCTATGGTTGATTCGATTGAGTCGTTAACTAATTTCCAGTATATTTCTTCATATTCTTCTTGGTTCATGTTCACACCTTCCACAAAATATAATAAAAAGTTCAACTACCATTCTTCTACAAAGTCACCGTAACCGACGTCGTCGTCAGATTTTGTTCTGAACATTTATTTCACCCCGTTGATATTTTTGCCATACAATTTGTTTTCGAGCATGGCTATATATTCAAGTAGGTCTTGAATTTCAACGTCCCTACTATGTACCATGTGTTCGAGTTCTTTAATGATTCTTCCATCGGAGTTCATACTAGAACCCCGCAGAAGATACATTCCTTACCTTTGTATACTAATTTATTACATGAAGGACAGCGAACCCTACGTTTGGTTTCGTGTTGCATTTTATTAGGTTTAATATGTGCGGTTGCTGCACCTATTGCTTTAGTTGGACCTGCTACACCTACTACCATAACTTTCACTTCCTATAAGATTAACTATGACATACATGATGTCATGCTCTACTACCCCTCATACTAAGGGACAGAGTTTTGTCCCGCTAATATATGAAGGTGAGGCGTCGGGGTTTAACCCCCGGCTTCCCGAAGTTTTACAACATTGGGTAAGGTTGAAGAGTTACCCCTCATACTAAGGGACAGACTTTTGTCCCGCTATGGGAGGTAGTCTTCTTCGTCCCCTATGGTGACACAGTCAGTGTAGTCGTACCTGTCACTATTCTTACGGTAAGTCTGGAGGTCTATTGCCCATTGTGCACATTCGTCACTACAGTATACCTTCTGGTTAGGTCCATTGAATTCCTTACCACATATGTCACATACCTTCTTAGCGAAGGAACCACGTTGGAATTGTTTCTTGCACTTGTCACTGCAGTACTTAGCTGACTTACGTTTAGCTTCAAATGATTCACCACAATTTGCACATATTATACTAACCATTGTTACCACCTCTCAAAAAATATTAGATACGAGAAGCCTTTAAGACTTCTTGTTCTTCCTTGGTTAACTTGATGTAGTGTCTGTACCGGTTGTTGACCATGTCTTCTTGGTCTTCGTTCCTGTACTTGTAACTATTCTTGATGTCGGTGAGGCCCCATTCAGCGAAGTATACTTCACCTTCCTTGGAGTGTCCTTCACAGATGATACTGTCTACTGGGACTTCTTGATTGTAGTTAATGTATGCAGTTGGCTTAGCCTTGGATGCTTGGTTCTTCTTGTAGCCTATGTCCTTAGGACTGCAACGTATTGATGAACCGTCGTCATTAACCCTTCTGATGGACTTAGGTTGTGGGTCCATTCCACTGAACTTACCTTCAACTACAGGTACTGCACCATGTCCATACATTACACCATTATTCACATTGTTCATGTTCACACCTTCCTACTTATATGATTCTAACTACAGGGTTGCGTATGCAGTAGTCTACACCGCGGCCTTTATTGTATCGACCAACGACACCGACTATGCTTACTATGTCACCACGGCTAACTTCCCAGTGGACATCCGGAACATCTATGTTCTGGTAGTCTTTAGGGTATACGTTGATGTGGTCTTCAACACCGACCACTTCATTGTTAACTATGACTTGGCTGTTGCCTATGACGAATTTCCCACTTTCCTCACGTGGGTATCGAACACTGCAACGACCTCTAACTTCTACTTCTTGACCTACGTATTGACTTATAACGTTTCTAACCATTCACATCACCTCAAGTTGTTCACACATTTTCCGAGTCGCGCTTCATTTCTCATGCCCGCTTACTCTAAAGAAAAATAACTTTCTCACCTGTAACCATTTTGGTCACCCCACTATTTCAGAGGTGTTAACCAGTTATGGCCGTGATGTTGCTACTTCTTGGTTGGTGTTGCTTGACCCGTCAGTCCAGTCGTAGTGACCTTTCTTCCCACAATATACTATTGTCGTCCGGGGTATATAAAGGTTGTGGTTTCCCACTTCCTTCACATTTCCCTTTGACAATATTACATTGTTTTTGATACATATAAAGGTTTCGGTTTCAAATGTTTTCCACCTCTCTACCTATACTTTTTAGGCATAGGTTTACAAGATTATTAGAATATATTGCATATTATTTTTACACGTTCTGCAACTTCAACTATGTCGTCTTCATCAACACTGACAACACCGTTGAATTGGTATGAGTCACGTATGTCTTGTTCAACTTCACCTATAACACCTTGTACTGGTGCATTGTGAAATACTATTTCTTCAACTGCAAATGCTATTATTTCTTCGTCAATTTCACGGCGTTCATTATTATTTTCTGAGATGTCAACGTGATGTGCTACTTCGTGTATGATACTTGCGATAGCTTCGTTGTCGCTTATGTTTGGGTTTATACCTATTGCATTAGCTTCTGGTATGTAGTATGCGCAATCATTGAAGTCGTCGTCATTGTCTACGAAGATATGTACATTGCAGTTTTTTTCTACATTTTGTATGATGTTTTCTATTTTCATAGATATAAGTTGTCTTAAGTAGTATATAAAGGTTACTATTTTTCGAATAAAAAAGAGCACATAAGATTTTACTCTCATGTGCTAAGTGTACTGCTTTTGGTGGTTTACCTCCCTACTCCCTTCCTACCGCCCGTATATATTTAATAACCGCCTTTATAGTGTTTATATAATACATATATACAATAGTATATAATAATGGCTAATATGATATACATAATAATATACAAAAGTGGTATACCATATATAACCATTCCACCACCTATTGCTGGTGCTGTATATGCAACCATGATTTTCACCTCCCTTAGAAGTTACTAATACCGTAACGGAATAAGGCGATTCCCTTACAGTATGGTTTACATGCTGCTACCTCTGCATCTAATGCTGCTTTGGATTTTGCTACTACATTTTTATCTGATACATATGTTTCTAATGCTGGGTATATCTTACCTGGATATAGTCCATTATATTTCTTCATGTACGCTTCTAATTGTGCTACTGATATTCCATAGTCTCCTAGATACATCATAGGCATAAGGTAGTCACAATAGTTTTTAAGTACATCCCAGTGTTGTTCTCCATCCATTGCTTGTGCTTTTGTACATAGTATAAAGGTTTTACCTTTACTGGCTGCACGTATTGCTTGTACTTCACTGTAATAGTTTGGCATGTTATATGTTTCTTCATCATGACATATATGCCATCCTGCATCACATACTTCTTTAACATGACTGAATCCCATCCATGTCCATGCGAATGGTTTAAGTCCTGCTGCTTTTATCTTTGCTAGCCATGGTCCCATACTTGCATAGTTACTATTGGTAATTCTCATGTAGACTTCTGTGATACCTTTAGCTTTCATAGCATTAAAATCTGGGTTAGGTGTTGCACTTAAATTGACAAAGTATCCTAAGCCAAATGCAGGGGTAGGTGTTGGTGTAACTACTGGGAACATCTTAGCCCAAGTTATAGGTCCTACTATACCATCTTGTAATAGTCCATGCTTACCTTGCCAGACTTTTACAGCGGCTTTGGTCACTGGTCCAAAATATCCATCCTGCAATACACCAACAACCTTCTGTATTGCTTTAATTTGAATCACTGTTAATGCCATTCTTTCACTCTCCATTAACTTTATTTATATTATTCATTTTAACATTCTTTCCAACAGCTCCCATAATACCCATGTCACTACCTTCTATAAATGTTTTAAATGAACCAGGTACACCAACTGGAGCACCGTGCCATGTTGTATCTTTTCCATCAACTGTTACTGTTATTTCATCGAGGTCATAGGCTTCACAGAATGCTGTCTTGTAGAATCCATTAGAATTAATAAGTCTAACAAGATTATCATCTGCTAATACATCATACATATCTGCTGCATAGAAATATTCTATGATATCAATATCAACAATAATAGGTGGTTGGATATATTCTTCGGTTCTTTTATCTTTAAATGATTTTATTGTTGCCATATCTTACACCTCTATTGGAAGTTGATGTCCATGTAATGTTGTATTAAACCAATACTGGGTACTGTTTGCTAGTCCTTGTATATGGATTGTTGTAGTATATTGTTCAACCTCATCAATGAATGTTGGTAATGCTAACCAACTTGCATTTGATGTTAATGTTCCTCCCATCATAGTAACTTGTATACCATATAATGAATTGAATATTCCATCTATTCCAGTGTCACCTGCATGGAATCCACCAAATCCAGAACCAGTTGTTAATGATGCAAACTGTCCTATAATACCACCTGCACCATCAAAACAATTTAATGGTAATTTAATATCTATATGTCCTGTATTAGCAGAACCATCACCTGCATTACTTGTTGCAGTCCACTGATAACTATCTAACATAGGTATTAATTCTGGTGTGTTAGGATTCTTTTCTGTATCACTCATAACATATTGGGTTCCACTACTTGTTCCTAGGTGTTGCATGTATTGAAGTTTCAAGGATTCAACATCCATGAATCCACCAACAGTTAATGCTCCTATATATCCTACAAATTTATATTCATAGTTTTTATTGAACCAATAATATTGTGCACCTATACGTGAATTGGGTCTATCATATGCCATACTTCCACTTGCATTTGAAAGTCCACCTTGATAATCAAACCACATATCTTTAGATGTCCAACTTGTTGTACCTGGCATACGTTTCATTACAACTACTTTCATTGCATCAAAGTGAGTGTTTAATGCTGTACCTCCACCATCTGCAAAATAAAGTACAGGGATAACACTGTGTGTTAATGTCCCTGCTGCTAGCCATCCTGTCTCAAATAGTTTTTGTCCTTGGTATGTTCCTCTTACTCCACGTCCATCGAAGTAGTCTGTGTCTGCTACAACTTCTGCACCTGGTGCTACGAAGTCTGGTGCTCTTATAATAAGGCTAGGGTTAGTGCCTATTCCTGTCATTGATTGTGTTGTGTCTACTATAGCCATATTATATCACCTCGTATATGTAGTTTATTTCTGATACTTTAAATATATCTGTTGACTCAAAGTCAAAGTTGAATTCAAGTTTCATTCCTATATATTTATCTACTCCATCCGGTCCTACTTGTATATAGTCTTGGTCTCTTAGATTGAAGATTTTACTGTAACTATAATCTCCACCATAGTCTTTTGTTACTATTTGGTATGGTTCATTACGTTGTCCTAGTCCTGCACTTGCAAATGTTAGTTTCATATCTTCATCTACTGGTGTTGTTGGTGCTACTCCCGCACTGTATGTTTCTTCAGCTCTCCAATCTAAACCTCTATCTGCTAGTATACGATTTCCTGAATAGGTATTGAAGTAGTTGAATGCTATACTTCTAGCTTCTGCGATTGTTTGTGAACCTCTGATATACATACCTACTACACCTATACTTGAACCTAGATAGTTTGTATTGGTCATTCCTCCACTGTCAATCCATGCTGTTAACCATTCTCCACCAGTACCCATCTTACGGTATTCTCCTATAACCTTCTGTGTTCTATGATTGAAACGTATACGTAGTTTTATTGGTAAATCACCTGTTGTCCAGGATATACCTGTACTTCCACTTGATACTGTACCTCCACCACTCGATGTCCATGTTGTTTTATAGATACGATATACACCAGCCTGTGTACGTCTTAAACCATGCATGAATCCATAGTTACCTGTGAAACTTCCATTTGGATAATAGTATATACCTGCCTCGGTAAAATCGGATGCTGTTGTTGGCGCTGTCATACTTGAGATTTCGGTTTCATATACTATATCTTCATATATACTTGGACCATAGAATTGTCTATCACCTGTAGCAAATAAATCATCTGCACTTGAACCAGATGTGTTTACACATAATGGGTCCATATATCCATTTTCTAATGCTATTGTATGTGCGGTATCTACTGTTGTACCGGTTGTGGCTAATGTTAATGCTCCACCAGATTGTGATATTGTACGATATGTGTTGTTATATTGGGTTGCCCAACGGTTAAGGAATGGTAGACTTGTACTTGCACCATATATATCTTGGAAACTATCTTCAACAACATTTCCTTTTCCACCCATGATAGGATATGTTATAATCTTTTCTATTTTAATATTACCAGCTACTGGTGTTACACCTGTACTAACATAATACCACATCTTTAAATCTAGGTCATCTGGTGTGTCCCATACGGTTCCCATATATTTAACCTTACCAAGATAATCCCAATCATATCCATTAGCACTTAAATAACCACTCATTACATTATATGTTTGTGCATGATTAGCATCTGCAATGTTCATTTTGAATTTAACATATATAGGTTTGGCACTTGTAATTGCAACGGCCGGTCTATACCATGTTCCGGTTGTATTACCTACACCTGAATCTGAATATGGCATTCCCCACACATATGCAGCTGTTGCACCATTACCCATATTATATGGTGTTGTTTGAGTCACACGTATATCTACATAACTTGTTGGGTCAGCGTGTCCTTGGAAACGGAATATTAAACCTTGTGGTTGAGTTAATGCTGTCATATTTACAAGTTTAATTATACATTCCCAACTATCACCATCAGTACGTACTCCTATCGGTGCTAATATACTTACATCTGCAGGACCTGCTGCACCACCTGCTGTAGCACCCATTGTAACTCCAGTTGTTGCATATGCTATTGTATTACGTGCAGGGTCACTTTGATGTAATGTCCATTGTGGGTCTAATGATAACTGATTAAAGTCATCCTGTAAATATGCCTGTCCACCTAATGTGGGGTCACTTGTTGTTGTAGCGTTTGCATTTCCATAGTACATATATAAGTAACTAGGATATGAATTAACTGGGTCTGTTATAATTGTTTGTGATGGTATAGCTTCGCTTTCATAGTCTACAAATTGCCATGGTATCATTACTACTGCAGCACCACATACACTCCCTGCTACTTTAGTTGTAATGTTACGTGTGAAATAATGTGGACATATTGTTATACCATCTGGTGCTACAAATCTTAAATCAGATAAATCATCATTCATATGTGCATCATATATAATTCCTACATTAACACCATAGTAATCATGTTCATGTCCGGGTACACCATGTAAGTATCCTTCACTTTTTGTTAGTTGCATAGGTTGACGGTATGTCCAATTGCTATCATACCATACAGGTTTTAATGTAACACTTTCATATTTATCATATCTCTTTGCTAAGTCAACTTCAACCGCTCCAGCTGCTGCACTTCCTGCAATCTGTTTTGTTACTGCACTTGTACATGCGCTTTGAAGTAAATCAAATGTTTTTAATTTATCTGTTTGAGTATCATCTACACTATATCGATGTTGCATTATATCCTTTTCTATACCCATTTGGTCTATACCAATTAGGGTAACATGGCCACTTAAACCACTGCTTGTATAATTTATATCATCAGTTATTGTATAATTTACTTGGTTCCATAATGGATTATTACTTTCTGTTACACGATGTGATACTGTAGATATAGCCTTCTGATTTTCTGTGTTATCAGCGTCAGATACAAAATGAAGGCCGGAGGTGTCATCAGCGACAAATCCGGAGTATTCAGTATCTGTATCGATTAACACACCTCCTTTCTTACTTACTGTTTTAACTACCATAATATATCCTCCTTTTAATCTGAGTAGGCTCCTAGACTTGTATTACCTGTAGCTATACTTCCTTGTGTAGCATACTTGTCTGAATTCCTTATCCACTGCATACCTTTATCTGCATTGTTCATACGTTTAATCATACTGTAGAATGCACCTGTGGTCCTGTTAAATTCTAACTCGGTTATAAAGTATTCTTGTGTGAAGTCTATTTTATGTGTTATTGCTTGTATTTCATATGACCCATTTAGGTGATATTGTGGTAAGTTTACATTTATATATTGACCTGGTTCTATAAGTACACTACCATTTATAATAGCGTTGAATCCTGGATATTGGAATCCACTATTTGCTACTTTGGCTTTGCTTATAACTTGTGCTGCTGCCATTGTATTTATATCAGATAGGAACTCATGGTCTTGTATTATACCATAATGTTTTTCACTGTTTTCATCATATGCCTTACTTGTTCCACTACTGGTTTCACTGTAATTAAATGTATCACTAGCTTGGTTGATTATTCCCCATTCGATTGGTCTGTATTCCATTCCACCAACACCAACCACATTACTACTATCAATTGTTATTGGTAATGTATAATAACGTTGTGGTAATAATATAAGTTGGTCTAAGCTACGTTCCATACCTGGACGTGTGTATGCTACTTGATTACATTTCTCACACATATCCTGTAATTCAACTAATGCAGATTTACTATCAGCACTTGCATATTTTGGTGCTTGTGAAATATTTCCAAGTCCTATTATTTGGTCTATATATAAACTACTACAACGTCGGTTCATGACAGTCATACTATCCTGATATCCAACAAGTTTAACTGACTTAATCCAGTACTCATCACTAGATGCTACCTTATCAAATGCATCTTTAAGGTTTATTGTGAAACTCTGCCATTCACCATTTAGGTTTGGTGTGACTTGTGTTAACTGTTTATATGTTCCTGTTGGTGTAGGTCCATTGAATCGTATAACATATTTTTGTGCACTAGTTGGTAGTTCTCCATTCTTCCACATTTCAATTTCAATATTGAACTTAACTGGGTATCTAATACCTGCACCACTTGCATAATAATCGAAACTAAATATTGGATGATTATATGCATTCCAGTTTTCATTGCTATCACTGAAGAATGTTACATAGTTAGGTCCTGCTACTGTTGGCATTAAACGCATACATGTACCTGGATGTCCAAAACTTGTCTCCCATTTTTTATCGAAACCAAAACTTGTTAATGCTGAGACATCACTTGCAAGTGAAAAACTATTATATAATTTATAGTCCTGTAATATTCCACGATAATCTATATGATATAATGCTGTACATAGATAACGTGCTATCTCTGCAACACTTGAAAATTGTGTATATGGCATTGTTCCTGCACTATCTGCAGCAGGTACATATCCAATACTAAAGTTCTTCTTAATAGTAGTACGACTTAAATCCCATAACCTGTCAACACATGATATTGTTAACTCTGTCATATCATCATTCAATACCCAACCTGCAACATAACCACCAAAGATTGGTCTAGCTTCTATACTATCTTGACCTAATACAACTGTTACATGGTCACCTGCATCAAATGCTATTGGATTATTACCCATCTCATCTGTCCAATAATCTTCTTTCATTGCTACTTTTATTTCTAATGTATCTAATGCATTCACTCCATTCTGTGTGAACTCTGCATCTATTAAATCTAATCTTGTTTCACTTGTATCTACAATCTCTTTTCCACCCTCATATCTTGTGAGTTGTGAAATCTTTATCCAACCTGCACCTGCATATTTAGGTACATCTAATACAAATGATTTACTTCCTGCTGTAAGATATTGTATAGGAACACGTACTACTGTACCATAGTCACTCCATTTATTATATCCACTTTCAGTCCATACAGTATCACCTGCTATTGATAAACTAAAATTACCAGCTACGGTTGGTTTTTTCCATATGAAAAGTTCTACTAAATAATATCCAGTTGCTGGTATTGTAAAACTCTTTGTAAAATTAATCGATGCACTTGCATCATTGTTCTTTAATCCCATCCAATTGAATCCAGCATCATCTGTACCCACTACTTCTGTATAGTCGCTAGCTGCAAAACTTGAGATGAGTGCTTTCTGAATCCCATTTGTCCCATGATTGATTGCATCAATGCGAACAAAATAGTAGGGATTAGAGGCAACCCAAGAATCTTGAGTTGCATTTACATTGTTTATGTATTCTCTAATCATTTTTTAACCACCTAAATTATTTGTTTTAAACTTATTCCAGTTCTTGTTTGTCTATACCACTGTTGTGCTAGACTTCCACCTGCATCAACTCCAGTTGCTCCACTTAACATCCAACCTACTCCAGTTAATCCTGCTGGTAAACTATCACTCTTGATTGTTGTAGGGTCTTTCTTACATATAAGTAACTGATATGTTGCTGCTGCATTGTCATATATTGGACAATAATAATCTGTGTTTGCTGTCATTGCTATGTCTGTACCTGCACCAGGGCCACTGATTGTTCCACTTGCCAATGCATATCTGTCTCTTAATGTATATGTCACTGCATCATTTGGATGTTCCATTGTTACTACTGGACTACTTCTTAGCATGGTTAGTTTGATTCCATTGACTTGCATTACAATACGTTCACTATTAATGAATAGTGGTCTTATTAGATTGATTGTTCCTGTGACTATTGTATTTACATCATGCCATGCTCCACTGTCCCACGCGGCGACTGTGAATCCTGTTGCTGTAAATGTTAGTCTTGTGAATTCATTCTTTAAGACTGTTGTTGTTGGTGTTAGTTTTTGTCCTGTACTGAATACTTGTCTACTAGCATTTGCACTATTATTTGTACTGAATAGTTTAACACTACCTTTATAGTAATCTGCTTTTGCTATTGTAAATCTACGTTCATTTGTTGGATTGGTATAATAATATATGTCACCATCTTCACCATGGCGATGTCCTGTTGCTGCTGTTACAAGTGTACTATTATATGGCATATGAACTACATTAGGAAACGTATCTGCATTTGTAGTTGTCACATGCATATATTGGAAACTTCCAACAAAAGCTGTACTATCACGATTCTTAACCATAGCATATAACTTCAATCCATTCTTATAATTAACCAATCCACTTGGACCATAGAATACTTGTGACCATGTACCTGTTGTATCCAAATCAGTAGATACACGTACATTACCATTAGATTCAAACTCCATACGAAGTCCACATTCAGCAAAGGTAGTTCCAAGATTTAATCCTGTTAACTTCCAAGCTACTTGTCCTTTTGAACCTACATATGCAATATGTGCATTAGTACTACCTGTTGAACAATTCCATTGGAACTCAAATGTATCACCTGCACTCTTATTAACAAAATCTGGATTACCAGATGCAAAGCTAGTAGGACTAAACATTATACCAAGTGATGCAGGATATGCTCCAGCTCCAGGTAAACTGTTACGGTCTAATACGGTTTCAAATGTGAATGGTGGTGTGAATTCCATAGTGTCACATATAACCCAACCATTAGCATTTGTACCATCTGGACTAGCTGCTACTGATAAGTCAAACTCTGAACCATCTGATGCCCAACTTGTAGTTGCTGCTGTAGGATATTCACGTATTGTACTCCAGTTAGTTGTAGCGTCACTTCCATCTTCTTGTAGCTGATATGTTGTTGTTGCTATTGTATAGGATGGTACTAGATTAACACCATCATATATTCCTCTACTATAATCCATTGTTAAGTATTCATTTTCATGGTCAGATATTTTAACATAATTTATACTCATCTGTACCATGTTTGGATTGATTAGTTCAGTTTCTAATGATGTTAATACTACCCATCCTTTATGTTGTAGAAAGTTATTGTCTGTTAATTCATTACTTGTATCCATCCAAATAACTTCACCCATTTCAACTACACCACGTAGTTGAAGGGCTTCACTATTTGTACATATTATATCAAATCCAAATTCTTCACCATACTGGCCCCGTGTAGTAATAGAGGAACCAGAGGCAACCGTCTTGGTTGCACTGTTACTATAGTTAAATGTTTGGCCATCATATAGATTGGCATCCGTAATTGATACGGGTCCTATTGTACATAAGTTTGTCATACGGTCACCTCCTAGTATACTCTACTTACTATCTTATCATTAGCCTGTCTAACTCTTTTTACAAAGTCATCATAGCCATATACAGGGCCTGCTAATACTATTGTTGTTCCACTACCACTGCTTGGTCCTCTTGCAGGTGGTGCAAATGTACCATTCAAAGCTTTTCGAGCTGGGTCAACATTGACTCCATCGATATTAGCCCAAACATGTGGTGTTCCATTCCAGCTACCAAATACTAAACTACCTCCTTTAGCACCGGATGCTGCTGCTGCATTTAATACACCAAGACTCATATCTACACAATTACCTTCCATACAATTAGAACTTCCATCCCATGCTTTCTGTTTACTACCACCATAATCTTGGTATTTAAACTGCATAGCACCGACACGTTCTTTCCAGTCACCAGCACCTCTTGCACCATTAGGTCCAAACCAACTATTACTATTGGCAAAGATTCCCATGTTACTTGTTGCCTGTTGTGCTGCTGCTTGTGCAGGGGCACTCTGTCTATATGCACTAACTAGTGCAGCTCTTTGTGCTGCTAGGTTTGCTGTACGTAATGCAGACTGACGTCCAATCTCACCAGATATACTACCTATACCCATACCAGGTCCTCTTGAACCCCATATCATACCTTTAATCCACCCGGCTATATCTCCCCATGATGGCCAGTTGATACGTGGGATAGCGTTTACTATAGTACTATATATCCATCCAGGTGCACCACGGATAGCATTCCATAATGATTGTCCTGCACTTCTTACACTAGATGCAAATGATGATACTCCACCAGATATATAACTCCATGCACGTCCAGGTAAACTTCTCATATATGCACCAGCACTACTGAATGCACTCCATATAGCCTGACCTGCAGACATTACCTTACTACCAGCGTTTTGTATCCATGCTGCAGCAACTCTAACTGCACTAACAAACTTAGCTGTAATACTTATAGCCATTACAATAGGTCTAATAAATAATGCTAATGCTAGACCTAAGCCTGTTAGTATTGGTTTAAGTTGTCCAGTCTTTGTACTTGCAGGGAATAACTCTTTCATTAAATCTGAACATGCTTTGCTGAGTTCATCTATGACTGGTGTTAAATATTCCATTGCACCAGACCATGCATTAGCTCCACCAAATGCATTATAGAACCATCCACCAAGTTGTGTTAATCCAGATATAAACCATGCTAATGCATTTGATATAGCTGCACCTGGCCCTAATAGTAGGTTACCAAATGCTACCATTAATCCATCAATAGCTGTTTGTAATCTTGTACCTGCAGCTTCTGCACTGTTAGCATAGTTATCTCCAGCCTTACCGAACTTTTGTTCAAGTATTGAATTTAGTTTTGCTGTGTCAACCTTACCACCTGTACTGATATCTTCCATCTTAATACCAAGTTGTGATAATGTACGTCCACCCTTACCAGCTACAATACGATTGTATGCTGTAGCTGCACTTTCCATATCAGTTTTTAATCCAATAGATAACTGACTTGTTGCACGTAACGCTTCTTGTGATGGATTAATTCCAGCCGCTGTTAACTTTGAAAATGCACTACGTACCTCTCCAATACTACGTCCGGATTGCATAGCAAAGTCTTTAACTATGGTCTTACTGTTATCGAATGATTGACCTGCACTTTCAACTATACCTTTAAACTTTGCCCACTCTGCTTGTGATGCTACTGCTTTCTGATAACTCATTACACCAAATGCAACAATCGCTGCACCAGCTGCAACAGCTGCACCAGCAGCCAAACCAAATGAACCACCCAGTGCAGCTAATGCACCAGATGCTCCACCTGCTTTAGTCGACATGTTTCCAAGTGCAGGGTTGAACTGACCTAATGCTTGACCAAGTCCTTTAAGCTTACCACTTGTATTTGCTGACTTAGAACCAAATGCTCCCATGGAATTGGAACCTTTCTTGAGGCTAGCATCTGTCTTCTTAACTTTCTTATCAAGACCATCAACATCACTAGCAGCTTGAGCAAATGCACCCTTTGCACTATACTTACCATTGATGTTTATCTTAATATCCTTTGTTGCCAATGTTTCACCTCCCTAAAGTTGTTTCCAATTTGCATTCTTTCTACCTTCCTTGAAACGTTCCTCTCTTTCTTCTTTGTCACGTTTCTCTGCACGTTCAATATTGTCGATTAAGATATAACCATAGTATCTGAAAAGAGTACGTTTAGGCATAGCCATCATTTCATTATGACCCCAACCAAACTTTTCCGCTAATACTCTTAGCATATTCAATGGTCCTATTGGCTCCCAGCGTTCATTATCGCTTGCTCCGCCATGTTTTTTGCTGCTTTCTTTTTCATCGCATCAATTTCTTTCTTTGTGAAACCTTGGTCCATAAGGTCAAGTTCTGACATATATTCTTTAAGTGCTCTGAACTGACGATACTCCATAGCCCTAGCTTCCTCTTCTGTTACATCTAATACTAATGTAACATACTTAACAAGTTGGTCAGACATAACTTTAATAACATCCTGTCCCTCTGCAACTTCAACAATTTCTTCACCAAGAGATTGGCTTATAAGATATTCTTCGGTTGTTAAGTTTCTGATTTCAACATCTCTTCCCATAAATCTGATTGTTCTTTTCTTTTCTATAATTACATCTAAATCTAACATATTAAACCACCACAGTTTTTTTAATCTAAATAATTATCCATTGCACGTTTTTCAGCACGGCTTGCATTAGGGTCATATTCATTTACCCTTCGTCTACGTCTCCTATTATTAGGAGGTAGCTTCTCAAACTTTTCATAATATCCTTCATTGACCATATTTAGAACCACCCTAAGAATCTTAATAAAACAAGGATGATTAATATGGTGATTATTAATCCTAAAATATCACGCATATACATCATTCCCCCTATATCAAATAGTTCATTTAGGCTGCTGGGTCAACAACTTCTGAAGTAACAACTGCACTAACTGTACCTGTACCTGGCACTGCAGTTTCTGCAGTAACATCATGCATTGCTTTAAAGTTGAAAGTAACTTTTAATACATCATCATATGGTCTTTCAATCTTAGCATCATCATACACAATTTGTGGTACTGTTATTACAATACTATCTTTAGTTGCTGCACCACCAGACTTAATTTCCTGTCCAGTCATGGTAATAACTAATGCACGTTTAGCATCTGCTTGAGCAAATGTATCAGTTGTAAATGCTGTTGCTACTGATTTACCTAGGAAGTATGCGTATTCATCATAGTTCTCGAAGTACATAACAAATGAACCTTCACAGTTCACAGTTGTAGGATATACTTTATTAGGTTCCCATGCTGTTAAACCAGTCTGACACATAACACGTTTCTCTGCAACTGCACGGTCAATGCTTAAATCAAATGATTCAATCATACAGTTAGGTGCTCCACCTAATGATATAGAAACATCTGCATGGTTGATTGGACGTAGGGTTGTGTATGTAGGATGTACATGTGCTGTTGCAATATCTCCACTTGCACCACCCATCTCTACATCTACCTTAATATCTTCACCTGGAGATGCACCAAACTTGATAGACTTCATAGTCATATCATGGAATTTCTCCATAGCCAAATCTGCAGTACCTGTCATAACAGTCCATATAGGTAATGTTTCACCGACTGTCATTGTGTGTATATATCCTTCTGCATCTCCACCTGCTGTATTTGCACCTAGTACCCCATACATTGCATAGGTTACAAAGTTATTATATGCAGATGCACTGATTGTACCACTAGATGCTAATGTAGGTTTCCTGTACATATGTGTATTCTCTGCGTATACACCTCTAAATTCCTTACTGTAATAGTTACCACTTACTGATTTTATATCTGGGAAATCTTCAGTAGGTATGTATATTGCTGGCACTGTCTCTGCTGTCCCAGCTGCTGCTTGTTTCTTTAGTCCTACATAGGACCTTTTACCTGCTATTAAAGCCATAATCTATTCCTCCTTCTTAACACCCTTCATTTGTTTGACTTCTGTAAATAGACCTCTACATAACTCAAGGCCATGCTTTTTGTCTATAACATAAACTTTGTTTGGTTCGACCATACCGAGTATGTAACTCATAGCAGGGGCGTCACCTATATATCTTACCTTCATCTTTATCACCTACATTAATCTACATTTAACGTCTATATATCCACCCATTACTATATTCTTACTATCTCCAACGACTGTACCATAATCAACTGCCATGATATTACTGAAGATACAACCTCCACCTAATGTATCATCTAGATACATCATTTCCTTGATTGCATCTATCATATCAAATACATCTAATGTTGCATTCTCGACATGACCCTTACACATAATGTTAATACGAAGGTCAACATCAAATTGTGTGTTAGCATTGCAGTTAGTATAATGGAATTCAGGTTCACCTAAGATATCAATGATGGCAACACGACGGTCACCCATTGGAATCTTTTCTGGCATGCCTATCCAAACGTGGTCAAATAAGTCTTTAGGGGTGGGTACAGCTCCATCATCTAGCGCCTTTAACGCTGTCTGTACGGATGTTGCTAAGCTACTTGTTTTCATATGTTCACCAACCAGAAATGAAATCTACTTACTATCTCGTCTACCTCTGGTAACATCTTATTGAATGCTTTATCAAGATATGGATTTGCCTTACTACCCGGATGATGCACAACCTTAACAGGATATGCTGCACCTGGCCAATATAATGCCTGTCCATTCTTGGGCTTAATATCATGGGGACGTGTACCTTCAACTATACCATCAAAGTATTTAGCTTGTGCATTACTAACATACACATGTCCACTATCTCCACCATATTCTTTCCTTGTACTCATTGCTAAGTTACCAGTCTTACGAGGGGCCTCATGTTTAACCCACTTCTCTGCTAAGTCAGTAAGTTGCTTAACCATCATGTTGGCCTGTTTATCAAACTCATCACGATGACTTAACAACGCCTTCTTAACATTACCAAAACGACCATCAATTGATATGATAAGATTACCTGTCATACCAATCACCTATCCACGCCAAAGTCATCGTCATCTACATAATGGTGTTCCCATTCATCTGGGTCTTGAGTGTCACGTAATACACGGTCGGTGTATCTATGGCTTGGTGTTTTACTGCTACTGTATGGGTGTAATCCACTATCTTCATCTGCAATTGATTGTGCATATGAACCAAGTAAATCAATCGCACGTTTCTCATACATGATTACCTGTGGACTATCCTCTACACTTACATCATATAGCATACGTAATATTGTAGCTGCTGTATAATATTCAGCTGCTTGCATTACCATTGCTGGTGTTGATGTCTTAGATACTGGGTCTATATTACTTTCTACCCATACATCTGCTGCACCTAATGCATATGCCAATAGTCCTGCAGATATATCATCTGATACTCCGATAAGGATAAGTGAGACGTTAGTGTCTGTTGCATAATTACTTTTAACCATTCAGAACACCTCCGTTCTATAATCCATTAATCTTTCTCCATTCTGCTACAATCCTACTCTTAGGGATTGTTTTATAACTGGCCTTCCAAGCAGTTGTAACAAGTGCTGACGTTAGATGTGCTAGGTCAACAATTGCTACTAGTTCTGCTTGTGCTAAGGCCATCTGTCTTTCTATAAAAGATTTGGTGGCCATTTAGTTGGCCCCCTTAAGCTGTTACTGGAGTTGTTTCTGCTATTTGGAAAACACTTGCAATAATAGTTACAACATATGTTTTAGATGATGTATCATCTTTGTATAAAAATACTGTGTTGTTTGGTAATGCTGCTGGGTTTCCAAATGCTGCTGTTAAATCAGCTAATGCTATACCAGTGTGATGTGCGTATTTTGTAGCTACACCAGATGTTCCTGTTACAGTTGTTGCCTCTAATGTTCCAACTGTGAAGTCATCTGAACTGCTAAGTTTTGTTGCATCTACTGCATCATCTTTAATCATAGCTGTTGCAATCTTTGCTGCACCAATTGCAACGGTACCTGCTGCGTTAATTGTAATATCACCAGACACTGCTTTATTATCCATAACTCCAGTTGCTTGTCCTATTAATATTTCAGCCTCTGCTGCTGCAACTACGTCAGGGTCTAACCCACCGGCTGCTATAGCTGTAAGTGCTGCTGCATGTTTTGCTAATACTGGTTTATCTACCATCTATATCATCTCTCCTTTTTGTTTAAACTTGTAATAATATGTTTCTAGAAACACAGGTCCTATCTATTCAGCCCTTTGACATAGTACATTGGGCTACATCTTACGGACATTGTGATAGTGAAAATTTCTCTAATAAAAAAATGGGGTATTGCTTTAGCACAATACCCCTCATTGCCTAATTGCAATTTACTTATAAGTTACTTGCCTTGTATGATACTGCATTAGGTATCTTGAGTGCAAGTCCTCTTTCTGCGTACATCTCTACAACAATGTTGTATGGGAACCTTTCTTCCTCGTATTTGTTTACATTAATCATTCCACCAGGTAAGGTTGAATGTTTAGGGTCGAGGTATTCGTAGATTGTCATTGCTGGGTATCTGCTGTCAAGTCCTATGTATGAACTGTGTGCGAGCTGGGATGAGAATACTTTGTGTATACCTACACCATTAACACGTGGTACGGTTAATGCATCTCCAGCCATAGGGTCTCTGACCCAGTTGATGTCTATTCCCTGCATGTATTTGAGTAGTTCGAAGTAGTTAGCTTTCTCTAAGAAGAGTTCGTTTAGTTCATATGGGTATCCTTCTACCATAGATGCCTGGACAAAGCTGAGTATATCTTCGACAGGTGTTGCACCTGCTGCTGTCCATGCTGCTGCACCATCTACTTCAGTGATGTCGTTAACTACAGCTTCTAATCTGGTGATGATATCATCATTCATTTTCTTAGCCATACCGAATGCTGCCCTGTCAACTGCCCTGGAGATTTCGTCAATAACTGCAGCTTCTCTGAGTTGCCTCTGGGAGAATCTGAGTTGGTAACCGAATCTTTCCATTGCACCATGCTGCATGCTGATGGATGAAACTTCTATCTCTGATAGTTCACCGATTTCACCTAACTGATTAGGTTTACCCATGGTACCTGCGGTGATATCTGCACCTGCAGAGGTAATGTCTTCAAAGTAACTGAATGATAATGCATCAGTTTTTACACGTGGGAACATGTCGACAAAGTCGAGGTTTTGTTCTAATTTCTTATTAATGATACCTTCTAAAAATATAGGTTCTAGTACTTGCCTTGGGTCCATTGTTCTTTCTGCCATTTTAAATTCCTCCTAATTAAAATATAATATAATGTGTTAGTTCAACTACGGATGTGATTATTCTGCTACTGCTTGGAATGCACCGACAAGTACTGCAACGGTTTCTCCAGCTGCTGCATATGTTAGGTTCATTAATCCACCATTGGATGCAAGAGTTGTTGCATCTCCAGCTTCTTTAGTTACAACTTCACCTTTAACATCTTTATGTAATGCAAGGGATGAACCTGGTGTAATTGCTGCATGTGCAGATACTACCATTTCAACAACACCTAGTCCAAAGAATGCTACATCAACCATTCTCTGATATCCAACTACTGGGACTGCACCGGATACTGTAACTGCATCTAAACCGAATGGGTTGGATACTGCTACACCATGTGCTCTACCTTCTGCATCTTCGACCTGTAGTTTAACAGTGATGACACCCTTATCTGTGGATGCTGCATCTAACTGTACTAAGTCTCCTCTTTCAATTGCGGTTGCGTAAGATACTACATCTTCGATTATACCACCATTAGGTCCTATAACATCTGACCTTGTTAATGCTCCTTCACTTGCTTTGCATGATAAAACTGGGAAGTTTCTCATAAATACGTTTGCTACTCTAGCTGCCATTTTTTATTCCTCCTACGGATATATATTTAAACTCTAAATGCTTTGGCGTATTCGCCATATTTTTCATCCCATTCTTCTTGGGCGGTCTTCTTAGGTTTCTTAACTTCCTCTTCAATCTTTGCCAGTTTAGATTCCATCTTCATGTTCACAAACTTAGGCATTGAAGCGGCCATAGTTAAGAAAGCTTCTGTACTTTGTTCTGCTACTTGTTTTAATGCATCACGCATTGCAGGTGTAGCCTTACCTGCTTTGATTAGTTTGGTTATCTCTTCATCAACATTTATACTTGAAGATGCCTCAACCTTAGGTTTCTTACCACCTAACATTTCCTTAAGTTCTTTGATTTCCTTTTTAAGTTCATCAATCTCTGATGGTTCTTCAACAACAGGTTCTTCAACTGCTGGCTCTTCTACTTTAGGTTCTTCAACTTTAGGTTCTACTTTAGGTTCTTCAACCTTAGGCTCTTCAACAACAGGTGCTGGTTCTTCAAATGCACTCTGTCCTTTATTATTGTTTTCCAATTTCTCTTCAACAACCTCTTCCTCGACGGTTTCATTTGGCTCTTCGACCGGTTCGATTGGAGTTGCTTCACTAGCTTTTACCATATCAAATTCCTCCATAGATTTCTTACTTGTAAGGATGAGTTCATCAGGTTGAGCCCCGACTTTACAAACACTACATCCACCTTCCTCAACAAAGTCAACACGTTCAACATCAATAGATTTAACTACATAATCTGCTTTACCTGTTGGACATGGTTGCGCATCCATAGCACCAACAATACTATATGCAGGTAAACTACCTGTTGCATTTAAGTCTTTGATTTGTTGATTCTTCAATTCACTATCTAAGATATAGATACTTGTTCCATCGGTTCCAACCTTAGTTACATCACCCACATCAAGCAGATTCATCTTCGCTAAGATTTCATTCTCTCCTAGAACCGTATCGGATAAATGGTCAATACCAATAGGCATACGACCTGTATCTTTAATCAATCCTCTTATACTATCAAACGTTTGTCCAATAGTTTCTTCCGGTACATATATACGTGCTGGTTTATCATTCACGAAAACATGATGCATACCTGCACTCCATATACGTCCATCTACCTCTGGCATACCATTGGCTGCCTTCATCGATAACTTTGCATTCACTTTAGTTTCAACTGCTGGTTCAAAAGATATCATCTTCTCTTTCAACCCAGCCTTATCTATCCATGCCTTTGCCTCATCTGGTGTATACATAGTCTTGTCAAACCGATAAGCTTGAGCCTGCATAGCACCATCACGTTTACAAAGGATAAGACTAATACCTTTGCCTGCTTTCTTTCTTCTGAAAGATTTATCTTCGCATACACCAGGGTCCATCATCCTGGCTGCATGTTCATTTGGATATGGCATATCTATTCACCTCCTTGTTTATCTGGTTCAACTGTGACTGTTACTTCACCTGCACCATAACGTTCACCTGTCCATGCACCACTACCATCGCCACTTGCATTCTCATCAATACTCTTAGCAATTTCATCTGCCCACTCTTGGCCCGCTTCTGCACTATCATGGAACTCAGCGATACAAGCGCAATTAGGATGTAATGGTGGGAGCATATCTGTTTGGTCCATAGTAAATACTACACCCACATATTCATCTTGACATAATTCACATGCCTCTTCACGTGGGTCTACTGTATAGAATCCTTTGCCATCCTGTTGTGCCTGTATATATGCTGCACTGTTACTTGCCCTCATTGTTTCTGTACGTACAATCCTTGTAGCTTCGTATGTCTTATTACCAAGTAGGTCTTGTACACTTGCACGTATATCATTGAATCCCATTGTTGGGTCTGCTGTACCTTGACTTATAACTTGTAACGTCTCACTTTTAAGAGTATCACCTAACTTACTTACAAAGGATAATGCTGTATCACTTATCACTTCACTGTACTGTGTGGATAGTGGAGTTACATTACCACCACTAAACTTAGTACCTGCATGAAACATTGTAGTAATTATATTATTGAAGTCAGCAATCTTAGGTAATGCATCTTTAGTTTGGAAGATATTACTTTGTGCTAATGCAATAAGCATAGCAATACTTTGAGCCTTACTGATACGTATCTGATGTGCTGCATATATGCCAATGAGAATAGCAGCACCCTGCTTAATGGCTTGTGCTTGTTTCTTCTTTAATGCTGCTATCTTTTTCTCATCAACCTTTTTCATAATTATTCACCTGGTGTAGTTGCTTGTGGTAAATTCAATGCATCAATCACATTCTTATTACTCTCTTTATCTACAGCCGCTTGGTCCTCTGGACTCGGAGCAACTGTAGGTTCAACCTTCGCTGGTTCCTGTACCACTTGTTGTTCTTCTTGGCCAGGTAATTGTTCTTGTCCTGGTTCTTCCTCTTCGAGTAAGTCACTCATATCAACCTCTGCATACTGACTAACTATCTCTGCAACAAGATGTTTAAACCAACTATCCTGTGGGTCTATTGCCATGTTCTGTACATATGGCTGTAATGCTGCAAGCAATGTTAGTAAGTCTTTATCTTCGAATGTTTCAAAACCTATCTGTGGGTAATCATCCACCTGCCAATTCATGTCAACCAGTTCATTGATTTTAATCTGTAGTTCGGTTGCTATATCTTCATGAACTCCATCTAGGAATATGTTTAGCATATCAGCCTGTGTCTGTGATTGTGCATATGCACCCTTACCATCTTCTTGACCTAATATCATAGTTCCGATATTCATCTTACGGAATATCATAATGTCATGGTAATGGATTGCATCTTGAAAACCTTCACCTCTATGTGCAGACTCTAATACTTCTACACTATCAGTGGTACCTATGGTCATATTGGTACGTCCTTCTTGCACTTCATCTAACTGCATACGGAACTCATCTTTAAAGTTAGGATTCTCCACCTTACCTACAAGGGTTGGACCTTCATGTTTCTGAAGGAATACATTCCACCACTTCAATATCTTTTGTTTCATATACCAGTTATCATAAACTGCATCAAGAATACTTGTACCTTCACGTTCACCGAATTGTTCATCATATGTATAGATAAGACACTTATCTGCATCTATTGGTATCTCTTCACTATCAACTGTTTGGACGATTGTATCTACATCACCCATATCATCATAACGGAAACAATGGTCTAATGTATCAATTGGTATAGGGCGTATACGTTCAATACCAATAAACTTATCACCATCTTCCATCTTCCATACAAACTCAGATACACTATATCCATATATCAATGCACTGTACATATCATTACGTACCTTACGCATAGGATACTTCATACCCTCTATCATTGATTCAATCTCTTCTGCTATCTCTACATCAGCTTGGTCTTTGCTTGCAGGTGTGACAACAATCTTACGACTCAATAGGAACATACGAAGTAGTTCATATCCACTCTTAATCTGTGGGTCTGTTAACATCTTATCATAGTCTGTAAACTTTAATGCATCTGGTTTATAGACAAGATTAAACATCTCATCTGCACCTTGATTACGTGGTCTACTTATCTGTTGTGTCATCTGCTTTGGAGACAATGCTGCTGATAAACGTACTCTTACTGTATCAAACATTCCCATTGTGTCGCCTCCTTATACTTTATCATAATAAAACTTATAACCTTTATCTCTTACATAATTACGGAACTTGATTGGTCTGAACCTATCATTATCCACTGCATATTCTTTTAATACTTCTGCTAATTGTTTCTTTGTCATATTAGCACGTATAACTATAACATGTCCATCATCATATAGATGAAACATATTCATTAACTCTAACTCCATAAGTATCACCCCAATATATGTATGACTACTAATATAACTAATGCAATGATAGATGCTGCAAAGATACCGAATATCCACATCAATACATTGATACGACTAATGTTAACATCAATCATTCGATTAATTGCATCTAATCTTATATCTAACTCTTTAGCAGTCTGAACTAATTGCATACGTGCCTCATGTTCTTCCATGTTACGGTCATTAAACTTAACCTTTAACTCTGCAACTTCTATTGCAATTCGTCTAATACAAGTATCTTGTTCATCAATACACGCTTCTAATATCTTCTCTGGCATATCTATCACCTCCTTCTATCACCTATCTTTTCACGACGTTTACTAAATTCATATGTACGGTCACTACTTGTGTATGGATTCAATCCCATTTGTGCAATGCTTATAGCCATCTCTGTTGCATCTAACAGGTCATCATGTTTACCTGTTGGGAACATACTATACTCATTCTCAAACTCACCAAGTAAATAATGGTTCAATGGTAAGTGTACGAGTCCTTGTTCAAATAGTGTGAATGCACTCTGTATCTTAGTCACCTTATCTTTAGTTGCAGTACGTGTCTTAATAGGCAACATCAATCCCTTTAATGATTGAGGTAATGCTGCTTGATATGCATTGTCTTCTATACCAATCAATGCTGCATCATACTTATGTTGTATGTGTGGTACTAACTTCTGTTGTTCTGGGAATGTGATATGGTCACGTGTCCAGTCTCGTATATAGATATGTCCATCTGGCTTAACTGATATGGTACAACTACATGTATAGTCTGCTGTCTCCTTTGTACTGATTGCCAAATCCCATCCTGTATATGTGACTGCATTACTCATCTCGATTAATGCTGGTGTATAATAGTCAAGCCATGCACGTTTTAGTATCCCACCTTCTAATGGTTGTGGTTGCTGTTGATACATTGCACTCCACCAATACTCACCAAGTTCTTTCTTACGTTGCATTAACTTCTCGGTGTTCCATAACTCTGGCCATAATGCATCACCAACGTCACGTCCTAATACATCTTCCTCTTCTGCAAATGCTGGGAAGTTTATAATAGTCCAATCATCATCACTCTTATCAAGTAACCATCCACCTAAGTCATCTTCATGCCATCGTGTCTGTATAAGTATAACCTTACCACTTGGTGTTAGTCTAGTGTAGGCTGTTGACTTATACCATTCCTTTGCCTTCTCTCTGAATGTAGGACTATTTGCTTGTTCAGCATTCTTGACTGGGTCGTCGATGATAAGGACTTCAGCCCCTTTCCCCGTGATTGGCCCGCCAACACCAGCGGTACCCATGCCGCCACGATGCCCAGCAATGTCCCACCTATTCCTAGCTGCGCTTCTATCATTTACTCTCACTCCGAATATGTTGTTATGTTCTTTGAATATGTCTCTGACCTTCTGTCCCCATGTTGCTGCAAAGTCAGCTTCATATGAAGTGAGTATAACTCTATCTTCTGGATGGGTTCCTAGGTACCATGCTGGGAAGTACTTACTACATAGTTCACTCTTACCATGTCTTGGTGGCATGAATACTGCGAGTCTATCTATATCACCTGTACTTACTTGCATTAACTTATCATTAAGTAACTTTAAATGTTTAGGTGCCTCATAGATATCATCATCTACTAATGCTAACCCTAATGGTGATTGGTAAGCCAACGCATCAAGTATGAGTTGTTGTTTCATTGATTCTTTTCTTGACTCGTTCATTGCTTAACCCTTCTATTATATCTGATAATGAACCTTTGATTAGTTCATCTCTTATCTCTTTTAGTATCTGTGTTTGTTCTTCTGCTGTTGTATCTCCATGTTCACGTAAGAAGTCTTCACGTTGCTTTGCTGCTTTCAATGCAAAGTCTATACGACTACGTTCATCTACAAGTGATGGTCTTACATCACTACCAGCTTCTATAAGTTTATCATATAATTGTAATGTGTTCACTTGTTTCTTTGCAGCCTCTGTTAAACGTGCCTCACTATCTTCTTGTGTATATAATTCAACAGCTTTAACATTAGGATTAAAACAGAAACGATGATACTTACTTAACAGTTCTCGACTAATGACTTCACCATTATTCCTAAGCCAGTTACTAATAGCAACATAGGTCTCACCTTCTGCTAACATATCATCTATCTCCTTTCTAAATTCAGACCGTGCTATAGGTCCAGGTACATCTATCATCATTGTCACCTCCTGTCTCGCATTGCGATATATGTGCGACGCATTGTCGCATCATTGCTTTGTTAAATAAAAAATGTGAGTATGGGAATCGAACCCACACTAACCATTCTCACCATTGCTTACATCGTTTATCTTATCGTCGATGTCAGCTATCTCCATTGCTATTTCATTCAACCTTTTAACAAGTTTCTTCTTACGTTGCACAAGACGTAAGAGTTCCCCGTTACTCATACTAATCATACCTCCTTGTTGCACCATGGGTCGAAGTGACATTTACGTGGCGTATGTGTTATCCAGTATAGTCCTATTACTGTTATTGCTATTGCATAGTATCCTGTATATGCAAATAGGTTATGGTTTATTATGAATGCACTTAATGTTCCAATAAGAAATATGGTTGTGACTGCTATTGTTGATTTGTAGAATCTATCTTTGTACATGTCTATTAGTAGTTGTGCTACTCCTAAGTATGACATTGCTACGAATAGTATGAATAGTGCACTGAAGAATAGGTCTGTTGATGTCCAGTGTATCCACATGTTAGGCATGTTTAATATAACACCATATATTGTGTATAGCGCATTGCCTAATAGTCCGGTTGCTCCTATTAGATATAGGTCATGTCTTGTTCGATTATATATAAAAAATGCTATGAACGTTGCAATGATTAGTCCTATTGCATCTATTACTAATAACATGGATATCACCTCATGAATAGTAATATCATTGCGAATAGGAATGATAATGTTGCTCCGAATACTGCGAACATTATCTTATTAGTTGTACTGCTTGGCATTTCGTTTCGTATGAATTCTACTTTGGTATGTAGGTCGTCTGTCTCTTTGATTAACGCCTTCTTTAATTCTACGATATCATCTTGTATATTGTTATCACATGTGTCAAGTTCATCAACACGCATTTCTAGTTTGATAAGGCGTTGGAGTGCATCGATTTTAAATTTGTCCAAGTCTTTTATTATTTCTTCAGGTGTGTACATCTTGTCATCTCCATACGCTTATTATCCCCCCAGATAGCGTATATGGTTATTCCTATTCCATTGGTGGTTATTCTACTACTGGGTCTACTACTGGTTGTGCTGCATCTATTTTGGCTTGTGCCTCTTCTAGTTGTGCGTTTAGTCTATCAACTTTCTTTTCAGCTTCTGCTAGTTGTGCTTGTCCTTCATCTACGAGTCCAAAGACACGGTCTTTAGCGGCTCTTACTCTTGCACCGGATGCTGCTTGTACTAATGCTGCAAATCCTATTGCTGCTATTACTGCATATTGTGGTGGGATTTGTGCCATTATATCTGATTGGTATGCTACTACTATAGGTACCATTGCCAATAAACCTGTGGTTAACCATTGTGTTATTTGTTGTCTGTTTATATTTCCTTTAACTACGGCTGCATCTACCATATTAATCATCTCTCCTTTGTTTATAATTCTTCATATATGTGTCATGTAATATTCTAAAATAGTCTTTGAATTTATGTTCTTTCATATTCTTTCCTCAATCGTAGTATACGTTCGTATTGTGTTTCTTCTGTGTCCGCATAGACCATGACTAGTTCTCCGTGTTTATTCCTTTTAGTTGCCATCTCTTGCATCATGTCCCCTCCTATTTAATGTCTTCGATAAATATTTATAATAGTAAAATATTGGAATAAAAAAAGACCCAACCGAGTTGGTTGGGTTTTAAGCTTCTACTGTATATATATATTAAAAATTATGGGATAGTCCCCTCTATAGGTATAGAGAACCCACTCAGTAAACATGATTACTGTAGTTTATCCAGGGCTTTGGCAACGTGCTTGTATACGGGACTATCTATACCTATGTCCATATATCTAGTTATGTTTGATAGTCTACGTCCATCTATGTCCTTACTCATACGGTGTATACACATACACATTATAATGTCTTCGTTTGATGCACGTCTATGAAACTCTTTGGTTCCATGTTTTATAATGATTTCTTTAATATCCATTACTTGTCCATTATGCATACCTAGTTGTGTTTTACATATATCTACGTAGTCCATCTGTTGTTTTAGTTTATATTCCATTACTTCTTTTGATGGCCTATTATAGTTAACTGCGTTCTTTGTCTTTAATCCTAAGTCTCTGGCTAATGTTTCATCACTATCACCTATACCATGTTCAAAGAATCCTTGTGTTCCACTTGTTGATATTTCAGTATCGTCTCCAGGTCTATTACCTGTCCAATGTTGAAATAGTTCCGTTTCTACTGCTACGTCATCCATCTTTCCTTGCATTTCGTCTAGTTCTTTCATACGTTCTAGCCACTCTTCATGTGTATCGAATGGGTTGGTATGATAGATTTTAGGTTCTCTTATATAGAAGGGTTCGAAGCGATGTCTATATATACTGAAGGCTCCATCTATTATAAGGCCACATGTGTCACATACCTTTTCGGATGTGCATTCCATACCTCTACTACTTGTATTCATTTGTAAGTTTACTACTGTACCTTCACATTCTGGACATGGTCCTCCTATTATTCCTATTGGATGTCCTTCCCTATATCCTTTGCCACCTTTTATCTTATTCATGCCATAGTAATGGAAATCCTTGGGTAAATAACATGGGTTTGGGCTATAGTAACTGGTGTATTGTCGTGCAGTTCTATGTAAAAATTTAGGACTTTCTGGTATTTCTTGGTCTAAGTCTTCCCAATATGTCTTTTTTCTCCAGGATTTACCTGTGTAAGTTACATTGTTTCCTTGCATCATGATATAAATCCTCCATCTAATACGTGTTTTAATAGGCTGCGACGGGATGGCAGCCTATTAGAATTGTTGTTTTCTACCTTCCGTTATGGTATGCGTCTTCTACAAAACCGACGTTGAAACTGTTTGCGAAGTCATCGCATTGAGCTTCTGACCAACTATGGTTTTTGACATGTCCAAATTCGTGGAGTTCACGTACTTGCCAGTCCCCATTTTGTATTGATTGTGGGTCTATTATGACTGCAACTACTTGTCCTTCATTGTTGAATTGGGTTTGTGCCATTACTTTGTAGCCATTGCTGTCATGTCCAAGGTCGTATGACCCTATAACGAATGGTATCCCTACTGGTTGAGCAACAATGATTGCTGCTATGAATACTATTATTGCTATTATTGCTTGTACTTTCATAGTTATAAATTGTCTTAGGTTACTTATATAGTTATGGGTGATGGGTACATAATATACCACATCTGTTACAGTTAAGTTTGTCTCCTAAGATTTCCCTCCATAGTATCTCATTACATACTGGTGTGTATCCTACATTTGGAGATACTAGGTAGGGTAGTTCTCCATATCTTGTTTGTTTATACTCTTGTTTTACCACGGTGGGTCACCTCTTGTAAGCTGTCTCTATATCTTTTATCTGCTGTCCATTTATCTTCACGTTCTTCTAGTGTTCCATCTGTATATTCATGGACATTATAGTTAAAGCATATGGAGCAATATTTTCCATATAGTGTGTCTTTATAATAATCTTGTATTTCGAATTTTTGTCCACAATCTGCACATTTCTTTTCATGATATACTATTTCAAATTTTCCCATTCTTTAATACCTCCAAGTCTTCTAATATCTTTTGTAGTGTTTCTTGTTCGATATCTGCTTTGATTTGTCTTATTGTATCTGCTTTCTTTTGGCTGCGTTGTAATGCGAATAATGCCCAAAGTTGTATCCATGTACTGGATATGAGTATGACTATTACTTTAAACCATTCTGGTGCAGGTATTGCTAGTAATGGTATGATTAGTGCTAGGTCAAATCCTAGTATACTTCCTAGTCCTTTATCTGCAAACCATTCTAATACCTTGTCATTCCATTGTATAACGGGATGTAATTTATCCCGTTGTTTTTGATATTCATGGTATGGATGTTTGACATGATTAGATTTGGGCATTTGGGTCACGACCATATCTATCTTCATAGTCTTGTTCCAAAGCAATTACTTCATCAATTATCTTTGATAGTTCAGCTCCCTTTTTATTTTGCTTTATCATCTTTTTGATTTGTGCATCTAACATTCTTATACGGTCTAATTGTTCACGTTTACCCATCATAATTGTTCACCATATTTCTTTCTTAATTCAGCTTCTAATGAATATCTTTCAATCTCAATTGATGGTCGTTCTACATGTAGATAGTCTTGACAATATTCTGTGTCACCTTCACCTATATAATTCTTATTGGTATATGCATGGTTAATGCTGCCACATTCGAGGCAGAATCTCCATTTGGTATATTCTCTTCCACAGTATTTACACTTCATCATCTTCACCTACGACCATCTCTATTATTAACTTGCCTTTATATTCTTCTAAACTAAATAAGCTTTTTCGTATTTCTCGTACAATCATTGATATATCATCTCTATAATCTTCTGCTATTTCAATTCTATATCCTACTGGTTCACTCATAATCTATACCCCTTTGGTTTCTTTTTTAATTCCACATATTTACAGCTGAGTAGTGTGTCGAGTGGCATATAGAAGAGTTCACAATATACGCCTCTTCTATGTTTACACTCTTCGCAGCCTCCTTTAATACACACCACCCCCACTCATTATAAAGTCTTCTCGTTCTGCTAAATACCTGCCTCTAGGGTCTGCTACATTCATCCAATATTCATGGAAGGCATCTATATCAGATGGGTCTCCACGGTGTATGTCTATGCATGGTATGGGTTCTATCATTTCATCGAATTGCATCCACAATCACACTCCGGTTCATCATGGTATAAGTCACGTCTTGCCATCATATCTATAAAGCTTTTATTTTCTAATGCTAAAACCCGTTGTTCTAGTTCCTGGTTTTTTCGTATTAGATAATTTATTGTCTTTAACATTTGACAGTCACAATCACATGCCATATTTATTCCACCTCGATTGGATATACATTTACTTGATATGCTATTCCTTTTATGAATACTACATCTGCCATTGCAAATTGATTTCCTGCCATTCCAAATTGTGTTGCCAATTCAAATTCTACACCGTTCATATTTATACCCCCAATAGATGTCCTATGATTGTCACAAATATATATGCTACTACAAACCAAAACATAAAACTGGCTATGTATGCTATTATTGTTTCACCTGCACTCATATTTTCACCTCGTGTCCACAGCATGGACATTTTAATACTGTAAATTCTTTTATCTTCCCATCTATCTTTTCGATATGACTATGGTCTTTCATCTTCCATCCACATCTAATACATATCATGCTAACACCTTCTCTTTATGTACACTTTTACCACATTTGGGACAGTCATAGTAGTATACTTTAACAACGGTAGGAGGGTCACATATGTACCCTATACCGTTCAATTCTACAATTGTCCAACAGTCTGGACAATGTATCATGTATACATCCCTTCCCATTCTCCAGTTTCTCTATCTATTTCTGGACATGGTCTATGCCTTTTTACTCTACATAATGGACAGTATGCTACTGTTGCTGTCACCACTAATGGTGCACCACATGCCTTACACTTCATCCTTTGCACCTCATTTCAGTTCTTATAGTATTGAATATGTTTAAAACTACTAGGGCTATTAGTAGCCCTGTTGAAACTTCTATACTATCATGCCTCCACCACTGCCTCCATTTCCTCTTCAAATTCAAACCCACAACGTAAGCATATGAATGCAATGAGACCTATGGCTGGGTCTGCACTGTAATCAATTAGGCTGTTGTATACTTCTAAGTTGTTTCCTTCACATTCTGGGCATTTGAATTGACTAAATTTCATAAGAAAGCCTCCAAGCTACTTTGCTTTTGTTTTTCTAATATATCTAAATCATCTAACAATGGGAATAAAGCTTTGTCTATACGTTCCCAGTGCTTGCGTATATCTATTATATATCCTTCTGGTATTGGCATATCATCTTCTAATGCAATTGCATCAGTAGCAATGCCGGCAGGGCTATACTTAATATGATAAATAGAGCACTTGCTACCAGCACTGATATGAGTCTGTAAATTCGTATTTGAGTATTCAGCTCCCCGTACTGCGAATCCATTGGCATATTTATCTAACCCCTTTGTAAATTTTCTAGGTATTCCAATCTCTTCATCATATTTTCCACCTAATACATCTTCTTTTATCTTGTGGTAATAGTCTCTAGTTTCTTTTTTGCTTGCCCCTGAGAGTATTTGATGTAGGATAGTCTCTTGAACCTCTTTCGTAAGGGGCTGTGTGTCGCTTCTTTTAAGCTGGAATCCTGCAATCTTATACCTCCCATCTTCTAACTTCATGGCATATCTTTTCTTTTTGACCATGATTGCTCGTGTTGCAAATTCTTCAAATTCTATTCTGAGGCGATGACTAGTAAGACCACAACTATTAGCATAAGCATTATAGCTATCGTTAATAGTGGTTTCAAGACTATTAGCAGTAGTAGTATTGGGAATACCAGCAACGAAGACACTGTCAGTATCGCCATATATAACGTTATATCCTTCATTTTCAACCACCTTCTTTGTTTCTAATATGATATCTCTACCATGTCTTGTTGTTTCACTGGCAACTTTTTGTTCATATAATCTAAATGTTGGCAGTGCCATGACTCCGTAAAAGGAGTTCATAATTTCTTTAACAACTCTTTGGTCGTTGTCACGTCCTTGGTCACGGTATTCTTGTCGTAGTATGAAAAGGTCTTCGAGAAGAGTTGGCACCAACCCTTTTGGCTGGTTCCAGGTATCATCTTTGTTAGAGTTGAGAGTCTCTGGCGACAGGTTCCAAGTAATGATGATGCTGGGATACAGTGAGGCAAGGTCAAAGATACCGACATTTTCGTGGATTCCTTTGACAGGCTCCAATACCTTCGCACCTGTATATC
>Ga0172381_10000479_pt1 | contig 47998 bp, 43 predicted proteins | sample Leawel6488metaG_FD_119754 | JGI IMG/M metagenome (GOLD analysis project Ga0172381, IMG submission 119754) | Leachate microbial communities from a municipal landfill in Southern Ontario, Canada - Leachate well 64-88 metaG | ecosystem: Engineered > Solid waste > Landfill > Unclassified | place... | reverse complement strand
TCTATTGTTTTTGCCAATGTCTTACCGTAAGGAGATTTTGTTGTTTCCCATTCTTTTATATTCTTACTCCATTCTTGTGAGTTTTTCATTAATACATCTCTTGAAACCTTCCAATCATCTGCCAAAAATTTACCGTACACATCTAACGGTGTTTTATTTTTGTTTTCTGGATGTTTAAATAAATATTCATCTGAGAAGATTGGATTACCCTTTTTATCTGAATCTAGATATTGTATTCCTTTCTCATTAGGTTCCTTTAATTTTAAATTATACTTTTCAGCTAATTCTAGATTAGGATCAGGAAATTCAGTTTTTATTTTTTCTTGTGCTTTTTTATAAGGTTCTTTAGTAGTGAAATCTTCTGTTCCTTTATAATTTGCTTCAATCATATCTTGAACAAATGATTCTGCTCTACTTTTTGCTCTACTAGTAGCATTTTTAAAATCATCTTCAGACAATCCTGGATTTTTTCTCTTAAAGTTTTCAACTATATTCATTAATTTTTTCTCATCTTCTTTAGCTGAAGCTTGTTTGAATTTAGTGTTTTCTAGTCTATCAACTATATCATTAAAGAATTCAGTAGTTACACTTTCTACAGTACTCTTTTTGTTAGAGGGTTCTATTTTTATCTCCTTCCCTAATGATTCAAATGGTTTGATTGATTCAGTTGATTCTAGTAAGCTAGAAGTATCCTTCTTAGGATTCAAAGGAACGTTTCTTAAATAAGAAGGTTTTTCATAAGAAATATCTTCTTTTTTACTACTAGTTAAATCTTCTGTTTTTCTTATTATTTTTGTTAAGTTAGGATAATCAGGTGTTATAGTATTTTTACTAATAGTTTTAATTAATGGAAGTTTTTCTTGAATAGGTTTATTAACTATTTTAGGTTGTTCAGAAATACCCTCAGTTTTTATTTGTTCTACCATATTCTTTATTGCTTTGTCTAGATTATTTAACCCTTTAGTTTTATTCATCTCTAAACTTTGTAACCAATTTTTATCAGTTATTTCAATAGAAAGATATGGATTTTCAGGATTCCATCTCGGTCTATCTCCATTGATTTCCCATGCCTTATATGGATCAACAACAATATAATTCAATCCTAATTCATCCATTTTATTAGATAAAGAGGAATTATTTAAATTAGAATCTAATTTTTCATAAGCATTATTTGGCTTAAGTATTGAATATAATTCTTCGTCAGATATTTTTTCTGCTCTTCTTGCAAATAAATCTTCTGCAGTTTTAGGATCTATATCAATAATAGACTTATCTGCATTATACATCATTCTCATTGATTCTGGAGATTTAGCAGATTTTCTAATTTCTTGCAAACGATTTGTTATTATTTGATATGTTTTATTTAAATTATCTTTTTTAATATCAAAACTTTTTTCTCTTGGAATATATCCAACAGATTTAAATTCACCATCTCTTGTTCTTATAAATGCTCTAAGGACTTGGTCAGGATTACCGATAGATGAACCATTAGCTATTTCTTCTTGTTCTAGTAGTCTGAAAAAAGATGCAGTTTTTTCATCATTTTTAGGTATATAAATTTTACCATCGTAATTGGATGGATTTTTTGCAAAATCATCTATATTAGCTTTAGCTTCAGAATCTAATTTTCCACCGTATCCAGTTATTCCACTTTTACCAGTAGGATATGATGTTTTTACAACTGGAATATCTTCCATTAATGTAGGAATTTTATTTAAGATTTCATTAGTATCTTTTGCCTTAGTAAATTGACTTGTTTTTGTTTGAGGTCTTAATTTTTCACCGATAGAAACAAGATCTGCCCATTCTTTTTCTTGTCTTGCAACTGGTTCAAGTGTTTGATTGTATAATTGATTTTCTGCAGTTGTAATACGTGTCATTTCTTTTATGATTTGATCTTGAGACATATCTCCAGCATCACGCTTCACAATATCTAAGAAGTTACGTTTTGCGTCTCTACCTAATATTTGAATGGCACCACCTGTATCTGAAACATTATCAAATCTTGTATCATTAGGATACTTTGCTTTATAATCAGATTTTATTTTTTCAATTTTAGTAGGTTCAAAAGTAAGAATAGATGGAACAGTTTCTCCTCTTTTAATTGTAGGGAAATTATTTCCAACATATTGATTCATTGTAGTAGAAGCCATTTTATATGCCTCTTCGTTTCCTATTCGAGTTTTTGGATCAATTAATCCTTTCTTGTACCCCATACCATGTAGGGCTGTCATTAATGCTCCATTTTGAATTGCAGGTAAAATATCATCTCCTTCCATTAAAGATAAAGCAGTTGTTCCAAGTCCAACAGAGGCATAACCTTTCATTGTTTGTCCAGCAGCACCTAAAATACTACCGAATGCTACATCAGACATAAATTGTGATACATGGTTTTTAAAATCTGCTTCTTCTTGTCCAGTAATTTCTTTTCCTGTTGTACCTATTTGTCCCCATAAAGAAAGTAATCCAGCTGATTTGGCCATTCGGGATAATTTTTCAACTCTTGATTTTGCTACAGTCTTTGAAATATTTCCAACATCGGTAATTGCTCCAGTTGATTTAACTGCTTCATCTGCAATATCAATTCCTTTTTTAATTCCCATTATAGCCTTAGTTCCTCCAAGAACTTTAACTACCCCCTTAGTTAGCAAACCAAGTCCTGTTATTGTTCCAACGATATTACCAGCTATATTGGTTATCTTACTAAAAGTATTAGAGTCAGCACTTGGAGCTGTTCCAGGTGCAATACCCGCAGTTCCTCCTCCAACTAATCCTTTAGCAAATTCTCTTATAGGATCAGGTAACCAACCTTCTCCAAATTTATCCATATTTTCTTTAAATGATTCACCAAAATATTTCCACATGTCAGGTTTAGTAGAATCTTCTTCCCATTTTTGAGCATATTTTTGAGATATATCAAGAGGTAGATAAATTGAACCATTGAATTTACCTTCATTGTCAGGAGTAGGTAATCCTTTTATATCTTTATCCTTCCAAGAAAAAGCCATTATTTTTGCTTGATTTTTATCTATTTTTCCATTAGCTAAAAGTGTCATTACAACAGCTTGTGCAGTTGTTTTATTTTTGTGTTCAACTTTGTCTAAAATTTCTAAGTTTTTTAAAGAATCAGTACCTCCAAGCCATAACGGAATAACGTGATCAACTTCATATAGTCCTCCAGGTAAATCACCTAGAATTTTTTTTCTTGTCTGATCGGTAACTATTTTACGAGAAGATTTTACTAAAGCCCCTGGTTGTGTTGGGTCTATAGCATATTGACCTCCACCTAAATCAGATGGCCAATTTCTTGCTTTTACTTGATCAGATGGATTAACCCAGTTTTTATTTTCGTCAGCAGAAACAAACTGATCATATCCTTCAGGTAAATCTTCTGTTTTTTCTGTTCCTACTTGTGGGGATATTATTTGACCAGGTTCAAAATTACCTAAAGCATCAGTATCTGATGTGGCCATTGTAGGTTGTAATATAGTTGGAATAGATGAAGTAGAATTAAAATGATTTGAAATTGCTGATTTTACAGTATCACTTGATTTTGTTTCTGTCTTTTGTGATAAATTTTTTAACATAGCAGAAAGATTCACAAAAGATGGTTGTGTTTTTACATTATCGTATGAGGTATTTTCGTTTAAATTTGACATCTATATTTACCATGAACTAATAAAATTAGTAGTAAAGTTGGCAGATTTTTCTTCATCTGTTGTACCATTAATCATAATAGTTAATATCTTATCTGCTGATGTACCAGCCTGTGTAGCGTTATAAACAATATTGTATAATGAGTCTAGGAATGTTTTATCTAGATTACTGTATCTTTTTTCCCAACTTTCCTTATCAACTAATCCAGAAGGAATATCTTTTGCTAACCATCTACCTTTACCTTGTAATAATTCTTTTAATGCACTTTCAATATTTTTTATATTTTTTGTGATATAAGTATGGAATGAATCATAAGAAGTTTGTCCTAAAGAGGCACTTAATTCATCTGCTAATTGTTTTCCATAATCTCCACTATTTGCAAGGTCAGTTATTAATTCTTTATAAGTCCCAACTAATTTTATTTTATCTTCTTCTGATGTGGTATTAGCTAAACTCTTTGACATTAATGAATCAAGAGCAACTCGTCCAGCTTCAAGATTTCCTTGAGAATTTTCTATTTGAGAAAACCATTCAGCTAGTCCTCCTGAACTAATTTTAGTAAGATCTAATCCACCATCTTTATCTGTTAAGTCATCATAATATGTTTTCTTTTTCTTTAAGAAGTCAGGATCTGTATTAGTTGTACCTCCTATGGCGTTTCCAAAAGCATCTATTGTTGTTATTCCAGCTTGGTCATTCAAAATTTTCAAATTAGCGAATTTTGTTGGAGCTTCTTCTAGGCTAGTATATAATCCAACCATTGAATTATAAAGATTTTCGTAATCTTCTTTTGCTATGTCTACTTTAGAAGTACGGGCAGTTTCAAATCTCTTGTATATAGTGTTATAATTATTTTCTAATTTAGCAACATCTGCATTATAGTCAGAAATAGAAGAATTTAGATAATTTGTATATCGTTGTGTTTGTTTTCCTTTTAGTGTATATAAATAATTTAGATAATTTTCATAATCTTTTGCTGTTTGAGGGTCTGACATGTCGTACTCATCTACCTTTTCTTCATATCGATCAATCATCTTGTTGATCTTTTTAAGATATTGATCTCTTCCACCAATATAATTTCTAAGTGTCGGTAAGAAGTTTTCTTTTTTAGAAGTTATATCACTTAATTCATTTTCGAGTTCATCTAAATTATATTCAGTTCTCAAGTCTTTATCTATCTTTTCTATATATTGACTTAAATTACCTCCAAATTTTTCTTCAGTAATACCTGATGCAAATAATTGAGCACCAGTATTACTTGCTATAGCATTTGATACTCTTGTTTCTATGTCTTCTGTACTGGTTGTAGAAGTACCTTGCCCAGTATATCTATTGATAAAATCTTGAAATGTTGGATTTGTACCGTATGAAGTTCCACCGTTAATAGCTGCGGTAATTAAATTACCTATAGCGTTTCTTCCATCTTCTTCTGTAGAATATGATGCAAAAGTTGATTTACCTCCATCGTTTGATACCCCACTATCTATTTGTCCAGGTAGATTATTAAATTTTATATTACCTGGATTATTGTAAACACCACTAATTGATTTTCCTTCGTTTCTGATTATTCCATTTATAATTTTATCTAATCCAACTTGTGAAACAGCATCTTTTAATAAGACAGAAGGATCTGTTATTCCAGCAACTGAAGATACATTTGAAACAGCACTTGTATTTCCTCCACTAATATTTGTATCAGTAGAAGTAGTTGATTCTTCCTCTGGTGCTTTTACCATAGTAGGAATTTCTGTAGATACTTTACTCCAATCGAATTGTTTTTGATCAGTAGGTTGTTGTGTTGTTGCAGAAGAAGTATTAGAGGTAGGGATAGTTATAGGTGTAAAAGAATCAATAAGTCCACTTTTTTTCTTTCCGCTTGTGTCTACATTTTGAAGAGTTAAATTAGGATATTTTGAAGCAGGTGAAATAGTAGATGTTTTTTGACCTGAAGCATTCATTTTAGCTAATGTTTCTGGACCAACAATACCGTCAACAGTTAAACCATTATTAAGTTGATATTTCTTAATTGCTGCTAATGTTTCTGGACCAACAACACCATCTGCTGTAGCTCCAACAATTTGTTGAATTTCTTTTGTTGTTAAACTTTTAGGTTTAGTTTCAGTTTGAGTATTATATCCTTTTGTTGAAAATAAATTAGAATAATCAGGTGTTTTTGTAGTAAATAAATTAGTTCCAATATTATTATTTTGAGTTGTCAAATTTTTAGTATTACCAGTATTTGAAGTAGTGAATGAACCACTTGTTGTATTTGTAACTGGACTAACTGTTAATCCATATGAATTTTTTAATTTAGGAGCTGCTGGAAAAATCATCATATTTTCATAACTAGTAGGATTAAAAACAGAATTATCTGTAGTTTGAGGTGTATTAATCATAGATGAGGTAGGTCCACCTTGTCCATCGTGTACCCCTCCCACCTTTCTTATAATAGAAAATATTGATTTAGCTTGTTCTCTTTTTGTACTTCCAATAGGAGCTTTTAAGCCTTCCTTAAAAGTTCTTGATAGTTTAGGATTTTTCATTATTGATCTAAACAAATCATTCTTTCTTTTTATTATATCTTTACTATTATTGGTCATTTTATTTTTTATTTAAATATGTCATTGGATTAATATATTTATTATACCTATTAACTATTCTTAAATCAAGATGTGATGGGTCAGAATTAGTTGGACTATAGACATTTCCAGTTTTACCCATTTTTGCTATTTCCTGACCTTTTTTAACTTTAGTACCAGGAGTAACAACAGCTCCCTGTAAATGACTGTATTGATGGACATTACCTTCCTTGTCTTTCAAGATAACAACATTACCCGCACCGTCTCGTTTTTTACCTGTTGCAACAACAACACCATCATCGAATGCTGGGATAGGTGTTCCTGATTTATTAGCAATATCTATTCCCTTGTGATTTGGATCATCCCTTGTTTTACCATTAAACGGTGTAGTGATGACTCCAGGTATTTTTAAGTTGTTGTATCTTATAACACTCATATATCTTTATAATATCAAAGTCCTATGAAACCTTTATCGTTTTTCCTGCTATTATTTTGTCTGGATTTGATATATTATTTAATGATGCCAAAGCAGAAACCGTCGTACCATATTTCTTGGCAATAGCACTTAATGTGTCGCCATACTTAATGGTATAACCACTACTGGATGATGTTTTTGTTGTACTCGTTGGGGTTGTTGTAGTATTTGTGGTTGTAGTTGTTTTTGGTGTAGTTGTTGATGTCTCTACGGTAGGTGTCTTTGTTGTTTTTGTTGTAGGTGTAGTTGTGGTATTAGTATTTGTTGTTTTTGAAGTATTATTAGATAAACTTTTAGATATATTAGCAGCAGCCGTTGATGCATTATTTAATGAACTATCAACTTGAGAATTAGAAGCTATTCCTGTTGTTGTAACTGTATCTTCTCCAGTAGTACCTGCTTCTTCGGCAGCATTTTCTTCATCTTGTTCGGCTGATTTTGTTATAGCAGATTTAGCGGTCTGAATTTTTGTAACTAAATTATTATAAAGTGTTGTGTATTGTGTTTTATATAAAGCACTTCGATAGTTTCCATTTTCATCTAAAACGCTATTACGTAATGCTTTAAGTTGGTCTGTTGTATATTCTGGAAATTCTTCTTTTAAGTTACTAATACTATAATAAGCAAGAATATCATCAGATGGTTTCAATCCGTATTCTTGTAATTCTGCGTCTGAAAGTTTAGCAATTTCATCAGCAGTTGCAGAATTTGTATAATATGTTTTTTTCTGAGAAGTTTCAGTTGTTAATTTTTCATCTCTACTTCTTTGATTTGCTTTTCTTGTTGATTTTAATTCATCTTCTATTGCTTCTTGTTCTATTCCAGAACCAGTTAATCCTCTTGTTGAACTTGCATCTTTTAATGATTCTATTTGTGCCCATGCCGTATCTGCATTATCACTTAAAATAATTCCATATTTTTTCTCAATATTTTCTTTAAACGTTGCATAGTCACTATCAGCAATTGCTTTCTCTTGTTCTGTTGTAGCTTGTATTTGTTTATCTGTTAAGTCTGAATATGTTGCAACCAAGTCTTCGATCTCTTCTTTATATTCATCTGATTCTGGATCAAGAATTGGTGAAATTACTTCAAATAATTCATCCGGCATATTTAATCCATAATTTAATATATCAGAATCTACAGAACTATCTAAACTATAACTAATTAAATTTTTTGTTAATTTTGCAGCCGCCTTTCCTTCTGTAGTAGAATAATAATCACTTCTATCAGAGTCTGCATCTATAATAGTTAAATTTTTAGCTGATGTATCCCCGTTTTTTATTAATTCTAATCTTTTAATATCGTTAACAACATCACCAACTGTATATCCCCCGTAAGCTATTGCATTAATATAAAAAGCTAATTGGTCAGCATCAGATGATATTAATTTTAGAAAACTATTACTAACAACATCTTCAGATTGATCTAACGCCCAATCAACCTCATCTTCCGCTGATTCTTCATCATCGGAATTCTTTTTCTCTCCATAACGTTCGTCATTATTAGTATTAGAATATGATGTATTAGTTGAAGTATCTTCTGTTTCATCGTTAGATGAATTACTAGAAGTCTTAGAATTTAAACTAGTCCAAGTGTTATTTCCAACAATACCATCTACAGTTAAATTATTATCAAATTGATATTTCTTAACAGCAGTTAGTGTCTCAGTTCCAAAAATACCATCAACAGAAATATCATAACCTAAATCAACTAATTTCTGTTGTAATTCTTTTACTGCTGTTCCATTTGAACCTTTTTTTATAGTAGTAGCCATATATTATTTTTTTGATTTATTTAATTTACCTAAAACTCCATCTAACATTAAAACAGCTTTATTTTCTTTTTCTGGATCTTGTGCCTTTCCGTATCTTTTTTGTATTTGTGCAGGAGAAAAATCTATCTTATCCATTGAACCATCTTCATTAACACCCTTGATCCCTTGTAATGGTTTAAAACCATCTAGTGCTCCACCTGGCCCAAGTTCTCTTGTTGATATTGTTACAATAGCCTTTTGTGCTTCTTGTAGATCTTCAAAAGCATTTTCAAAAGCTTTTTCTGACAAGAAGGGTCTTAATACTTTTTTCTTTGCATCAACTAACCACAAAGTTGAAACATTTGGATTATTTTGATTTGTTATACGTACAATAGAATTATCACCGATAAAAAATGGACTAATCTTAGAATCTTCTCCAGCCATACCACCTTGCATATCTAAAGGCATTGGACCACCCATCCCATTATTTTGCATAGGTTGTGCATTCATAGGAATATTTTTTGGTATTTCTGGAATAGAATTAACTGTATTTTTTGAATGTTTTTTTAACATATCGTCTGCAGTTTTTCTTTGCAATTCAAGTATTGATCTAATTTTTTTAGGATCATTAGGAAGATGACTTCTAACCCATTCTGGGTCTGGAGCTGGTAATCCGTATTCATCAAACAACGCATTAATTTCCTCATCGCTTAATCTAGGTAGTGTTACGGTTGATTCCTTACGTTGATTAACAATGTCTTCTTCTTTTTTCTTTTTTTCTTCTACTGTTTTATTGTCTTCGTCTTCTTTATTATTTATATCAATTCTACGTTTATGAAGTTCCTCCATAAGTTTTGGTGCTTCAGAGATAGGTTTCATTGTCCAATACCCTATATCGTTGTGGTTTCTCTCATTCGGTTCAAAACCAAAAGAATGAAAAGCCGCCATTACTTGCTCTCTGGTAATTAATGGTTCTTCTTGTTTTGGTTGTGTGTTTTTTACACCCTTAACAATATTAGAATATTTTTTTGTTTGCCCTAGTAAAGATTTTGAAGACATTGTCTATTTTTGGGTTTGACTACTAATATATTTTATAACCGTTTGTAGAATGGCAATTAACTCTATATTTCCACTAACTTCTGCCTTTTCTAATACGATATTATTACCATCTGTTTCAATAACTATTTGACGCATTTTTGCAGGGGGTTCAGGTTTTTCAGCCTTAGTATCACCTGTATTTGTCGGTATTACTTTTAAAAGGTCTTTTTTAACTTCTTGTTTGTTGTTATCCATATGTATATTTATTTATTATAATAATAATGTTATTATACCATAGTATAATATTTTTTACAACCTAAGTTTTTATAGGTATTGTTAATATTCCCATATATTTATATATTTAACTTCTTTTCTAATTCTTCGACCTTTTTTGATAATTCTTGGATTGACTTGACTAAAAGTGGAAACATATAGTTCATATTAATAGTTAATAAATCCTTGATTTCATTTTCATCATCATTTTCATGTATTATCATATCTGGAATGATTTCTTGAACTTCCTGAGCAATAAAACCTTTAGTTTTTCTACCGTCTTGTTTCCATTCAAAACTAACTGGTCTTAATTGATTTAATTCTTTAAGGCCTAAATCAAAATCTTTTATATTTTGTTTTAATCTAAGGTCAGATACATCTGTTAAGGTTGTATATCTAACTTCATTTATATATAATTTATCCCATTCTCGAGTAGAAGAACCAAGATTACCATTTGTCGTACCAGTTCCTAAACCAGGGGAAAAACTACCGTCGACATAAAAATTATTAAAACTAATCCAATTAGTTGTTCCTCCATCTTCTGTATAGATACCTATACTATCACCACCGTCATTTAAATAAAAATATATTTCTTTAATTGTACCAGTAGTAGAAACTTGAATTTGAGCATCTACTGTAGTAGAACTAGATGGGTTATATGCTTCAAGAAACCACCCTTTTCCGGTCGTATTAATCATCGGTCTTAATCCTCCAACACATAAACTTCCATCATAAGCATCAATTGAAGGAGACGAATTATAAGAAGAATCTTTTACTATCATAATACGATCAGTAGATGTTGAGTTGGTTGTTCCAATTGTTTCAGAATATAAAGTAGATGAATATATATTATTAGAATAAATATTTCTAATAGCATAAGAAGACGAACCTATATCATACCAGTTATCATTAGTAGGTAGTATACTTGAATCTATTTTTATTGTTAAAGAATGATCAGCTTTTATAGGAACAAATGTACCCATCGAAGAAGAAGAAAAAGATCCAGTTCCAGTACCACCACCACCACCATCGGTAGTACATGTGGTATCAGAACTAGTAAAGGTATATGAATTTGTATGATCACCCCAAAATTGAGATGTACTAATTTTTTTTGTTATAAAGAAAGTTGCACCAGAACTATCACCAGTTATTTTATCTCCAACACTAAAAGCGGTTGCTCCAGTAAAAGTAAGTATTTCTACCATAAAACCTAATCCAGAATATCCATCTTTGCCTTCTCCTGATATTCTCGAAACAATCCCCTCCCCTGGGATTGTTGCCGTACTTAAATCACCAATTACAAAAGGAAGTCTTTCATAAAACCTATATAAATTACCCATTTCAATATATACAGCTTCTTTAGCTGTAAATACGATTCCATCTGTATAGTTAGGATTAGTATAAACACCTTCTCTTCCAATATATAAAAGATTTTCTCCGTCATCCTGTGCAGCTGCATTATAAAACATTTCCATAGCGTTACTTAAATTATTATCATAACCAGCTCTTTTTTGCATTTCAAAATTTCCAGTTAATCCATCTGCTCTATAAAAATTTACAGCAGCAGTATCACCAATTATACTACCAACTCCATTTATTAATCCGGTAGCATCATCTGCTACATAAGAGGAAGTTACATAAAAATTATATGAATCTATTATACCTCCTATTGTATATGTACCATTATAATTTGTAGTGCCAGTTATTATAATTGTAAGTCCTACATATAATCTATTTTCAATAGAAGTTGTTATTTGTATTTTTCCTGGAATTGTTCCACTATAATCCGTAAAATGAGTTATTTTATATCCTCCTTGTGAATCATCATATAAATGAATATCATTACCAGCTATTACTACTTCTGCACCTCCAGTAGTACCTATTTCAACTTGACCTCTGTAAACAGCACTTCCATCTATTAATATTTTTACATTAGCATTAGCCAATGTTTGATTTGTTTCACACGCATAAAATCCTGTAGAGTTTATTAATATTCCAGCTGAATTTGCTGTTCCATCTCCCACTGTAGCAGACGTTCTAATAACAGCATTTGTATTAACATTAAAAGTAGAATAATTAATTACCCCACTTGCAAAAGTTGGAGCAGAACCATTTGTCGGTAAATTGAAAGTCTGTCCTAGAACTGAATCGTACCCTCTCAATCCTCCTGTGTCCATAACAACTCCACTAGTTCCAGCTTCTACAGTTGCAGCAGTTTTAATTATTCCTCCATATAAAGAAGTTGAAGTTATAGTAAATCCTCCAATTATTCCAGCTTGTGCCGTCAATAATCCAGCTTGAGAAATTGTAACAGTTGGTGCTCCTGTGGGTCCAGCAGAAAAAGCAGTTGAATCACTAGAAATAATAGTTTGATAACCACCCCTAGTAACAGATAAATCAGTTGCTCCAATTGTAAATCCACCTATCGTTCCAGTCAAGGCTTGAATATTTCCACTTACAAAAACATTAGAAAATTCAGCATAACCACTTTGGCCATCTATATAAAAACCTACTTTTTTAGGTTTCCAATTAACAGATTTAATAAAATTAGTAATCCATAAATCATTTAATGAATTATTAGATTTTGCAACCACTGCACTATCGATTGTAGCTGTTACGGTCTTAGAAGTTGTAGTTGAGATTGTATCAGTAGAAGTAGTTGAATCATCAGATACTTCGCCAATCGTTAAAAGACCGTCAGCTGAAGTAGAACTTCGAGTTAATGTATTTTCAGTATACGGAGTTTCTATTGTTGTATAATCTGTATCACTCATATTTTTATAAATCGTTATCTTGTTCTTCGTCGGTTGTTGGTAGATATACTAGTGTAAGACGTGATAGTTTACAAATCTGTTTTGAAGAATCTCTTATAGAAAAACTAATTAATCTACAAACAGGAGGATCTCCTCTACTTGGATCTTTACCTTTTATTTTTATAACAGATAATCCTTTTGTTATTTGTCCTTCTAGAGGATAATAATCTTCACTATTATCAGTGTTTACAAAAACTTTCATAGCGGAACCTCTTATTGCTTCAGCTAGAAGACCTATAGGTTTACTTGAATATTCAAAAGCCGCAACAGAAGATGAAGTAGAAGTTGAATGAGCCCCAGGTGTTAATTTCATTGTATCTATTCTAAAATTAATTTCTTTACCGTCATCTGTTTCTCCAGACAAAAATTCTTTTATTGCATGATTATCCGATGTATCTGCTAATTCTAATCTATCTGTATTTGATTCTTCAACAAAAGTAGCAAATTCATTTGCTTTTACATTTGTATGTATATACCAGTTAGTCTGTATAATGTTGTATTCTATACAAACATCTTTAAGTGTTTTATTTACAGAACCGTCTTCTCTATATAAAACAACATCACCTAAGGTAAAGAAAATACTACTTCCTTTCTTACCAGCGGCACTATTCTCTTTTCCAATTTTTGTGGCACCGTTAATATATTTCTCAATTTTATTTGAGATTCTTTCTGGGGTACTACCACTAGTTGCATAAACCCCATTATAATGTAAGAAATATAATACACCGTTTAATTTAATGTACCCCTTTTTAGAAACACATCCAATATCTAAATCAAAATTTTCTAATGTATAATCATTCCATGATGTCATTGCATTTTTATTTGCAGTAATCATTACATTCCCTATATTAGTTAACATAGTTATTGGATCATTTTCTCCTCCAGAAAGTTTAAAGGTATCATATTGTTTTACTGTGTTTCCAGTTGAAGAGGAATTTTTAACCCATCTAAATATTTTTTTACTATTATGTGTTCCATTAACCCATATTTCATCACTAGATAATAAACTAGGTGCCCCTGACCAAGTTGCATTAACACTATTTTCATTTACTTGAGTTACTGTCAAAACTGTCATTAGTGTATCTCCTCTATAAACATCATATACATTTACTCCACTATCAGCATACAAATATTTAGTATCTGTGACTTCTATACTACAACCAGTTAATGAATATGATAATGGACCTGTAGAAGTAGAGAATGGTTGTGTTACGACTAAAACTGTATCACTTGTAACACTTTCAACTATTCTTGCTGTTTCACCAGAAACAGTTATTATATCTCCAGCCTTATAAGTTGTTAAGAATTTAGATCCACTTCCTGTTAATGTTGTTGTTCCATTTGTTGTAACATACCCCCAAACTGTATTAGAAATTGTTCTATCTTCATTTATTAAAGAAACGATTCCAACTGGATATGAAGATCTCAAGACTGTTGTAGGATATCTTATTCCATTTTCTATAAAATCTGCTAAGTATAATCTATTTTTATAATAATTTATTCTAGATGCTGGAGGAGTATTATATAAATGACCAGAAGTTGAAGTTGAAGAATAAACAGTTATACCATCAGAATCGATATATCTATTATCTGAATTTTGATTAACTAAAAATGTACACCCTTCCGCGTAAGTATAATCAAAAATTCCACCTGCAATATTTGCCCCCAAACCACTTAATGGTATCCATTGATTACTGCTATTTAAATAATAAATAGTTACAATATCTCCAGTATTATTATTAATTTTTTCTGTTATATTTATTTTATCAGTTACTATAATCGACAAAGTTGAAGGAAGAAATGTTTCAGTTACTAATATATTATCAGTAACATTTATTGACAATGTAGAATTTTCTGCAACACTTATACGATAAAATCCTTGATTATTATTATTTTGAAATGAAAAAATACCATAATTGGCAGTTGTTACAAATGGTTTATTTACAGAATTTGTTCCAAGAACAGTTTGACCCTCTCTTTTTTCTATTGTACCAATTATTTTACTACGTGCATTTTCCGCATGTATGAATTCTGTCTTTTTACCCAAGTTATAAGACACTAGGCTATTTACACCATCGAAATAAGTTATATTAATTCTTCTTTGATTTTTCCCAGGCTCGAGGATATACTACTTTTCAGCCACTAACTCTTTAAAGTATGGTGACAATTTTGCTACTTCATCTTTTTTTCTTGGATGATGTGCATGGCATAAAGTTATACCATTGTTTATATCAAATCTTAATTCTGGATAATTAACCCATGGTAAGATGTGATGTGCTTCTAAACGACCTTTACAATCTTTATTATTTATTTTACATTTAAAATTATCTCTAGTAAAAATTTGTTGTCTCCATTCTGCACATTCTTTTGAACACCATCTTTTTTTACCTAAATTAATTTGTTCTCTATCTTCTCTCCATAAATAATTATTTTCTCCAGTTATCTGTGGCATCTTACCTCCCTTATTCCAAGGAATCATTCCTTTTTTAAATTGAGTTCGTGGAGAGTTGTGTTTTCCTTTCATTTTTATTTTCATAATTTCTTTCATATTAGTTGGCATTGTTTTTCCTTTATTCCAGGACTTTCTACCCTTTTTACAACAAGAGAAACATCCCTTTAATGTTGATCTAAATAAAGTAATAGAATCTCTTAAACTTTCTTTACCACATTCGCATCTACACAAATTTAGATAACATGTTTCTCCAGATGGTTTTATATGTTTAATATGATTATTTAGAACAGTCCATTTACCATATTTTTCTCCTATTTTGATATAATATTTCTTTTTCATATTTTATACATTTGCTTGACGACTAATCCCAAACCAATCCAAATTCGCGTCGCGTTTGACACTTGCGATAATCATATCGTTAAGTCCATTGGTGAATGATTCAAGATATTGTTTATATTGTGGATTTTGGAATTTCTGAAATGCTCTATAAAGCATATAATCTTTAATCACATATTCTCCTCCGTTTGGAAGATCCACTTCGTCTGAATTTAAAGTTAATCTTGACGCTTTTTTTTGATACATATAATGATATGTCGTATCTTCCCAAGGAGTTGGTAGTAACCCTATTTTAAAACCTCTAATATAATATCTAGGTCCTGTACCATTATAACTGTAAGCTTCTCTTAATGGAATAAAATCAATATTTAATTTTATTCCCCCACGCAACCCAGGGTTGGTTGGATCAATACCTGAAGCAAAAAACAATAAATGATCAAAATCAGTAGGTAAGTCATATTCTATTACTCCAGCTTGAACAATTAATGGTGTTATAGCGGATGCTGTATATTCAACATTAGTTAAATTAAGTTTATTTCTCATTCTACTATATCCTTCACTGGCCCAAGATAAAGCGTCTTCTCGAGTAACTAATCTTAACTCCTTATTACTTAGCATACTAAAGAAATCATTTAATATTTGTTCTGTAGTATTTGTTTCAAATCCTGCATAAGGGATAGGATTAGATTCTTGAGATAATGCCAATGTTACTGAATTATAAAAAGTATACCATCCATATCCAGTTGAATTTGAATCATCACTATATGTTGTAAACCAATCACTTGGTTGAAGATCAATATAAGCAGTTAATGGATTTGAAACACTAAATGTTGTTGTTGCTGTATGAAAAAATCTTATTTGATTATAAGGTAAAATAGATACTTTTGTACTTTCTGCGTGTGCAAATAAGGTCGGTGAGGTTATTGTTATTTCTCCAGTATTATTATTTACTGTTGAAATTTTGACTATTTCTGCATCTTCTGCCCCAAAATTACTTAATAAAAGAAAAACATCTGTAGCAAATTGCGAATCTTTAGCATTTAATATACTAAAAGAAGTTATTCCAGATGAATAATTTGTTACCAAATAAGAGTATTTTGAGGATGATGTTAATATTCGATTGTCCGCTTCAAGTGTAATCATAGATAATTGTTTTTAATTAATAAGTATATTTTATCATAGTCCTATTGTCTTATCCATATAATTGATGTGTACCAACTGGATTCACATTTCGTATTGAACCCACTGGTTTATGTAACGACGGATTAAATAGAAATGATTCAAATGTGTTATTTTCACTTATTATAGTGATACTTGATACATTTATATTTGATATTAATTCAGGTTTTATGTTGTCGTTTATTAATATATCATCATAAATAGGATTCATTTGTACTGGATTTGTTATAATAATATTTTCATACATTATTGTTAAATCTGTGATAAATAATCCAGCAATTTCATTATTTATATTAACATCTTCAGTAATATCTATTATATCATAATTATTAATAAATGACATTAATAATGTATTATTATATTCGTAAATATTTATAAGATCAGATGCCTCGATAGGTAAGAATGGTATTAATATTGAATTTAAATCTAATATTTCTATAGAGTCATATAATTCAATAGGTAAATTAATAATTAAGACATCGTTTATCTCATTAATATTTATTATATCTGATATATTTAATATACAAAATTCATTAGATATATCTATGTATTCAGAAATATCTAGTATATCAAAAATTCCTACAGAAATATCGGAAGTATAATCAATAAAATTTTCAGTAATGACTATATTCTCAGATATTGAAATTGGAAATAAGTCATTAAAACTTACTATAGATTCCGTAAAATTTAAAGAATCTGATATATTTAATTGTATAGATAAATCAAGGAGGTAATCTTCTGTGACATTAAGTGAATCAGAAATATTAACATCATAAATATATCCTTCATATGAAGGATAATTTTGCCCTAAGTATATTTGCCCAAAATAATTTCCTCCAAAAGACATAATTAAATTACATTTCTAATAACTTCGCACTACTCCCTGTTTCGGGTTGGTTAGCTAATAATAATTTACCATCTATTGTTTGACGAATTGGAACTGTAGATTTCAAGGTAATGGTTGGGTAGAATTTAGATATTATATTAATTTCGGATGTATATGTTTCATATCCAGTTTTTGAAATTGTTAAAGTAAATGGATTAAAGCTTTCTTTTGTATAATTATAATTTGTATCGGAAGCATTAATTGGGTCAAAAAAAGTCTGACTTGTTTTAATATCAGTTGAAGTTGTTTCTCCATTACTATCTGTAGTTAATGAATAAACTGTTGATTTAGAATCAGTAAGTGTAACTGTTGCTCCATTAACTGGGTCTCCATTTATATCCAGTACTGTTAATTGTGAATTATATTTTTCGTTAAAATAATAATTTCCTACACCTGATTGTAATCTATATTTTATTGTTGTTGCTACAGGAGATACAGAACCAGGTGTCACTATACGCATTCTAAACCAATATCCAGAAACACTATTTACTGTTGTACTTGTGACTTGATATGTCGCTGGAGTATTTCCACCAAGACCCATATATACTGTTCCTGACTTTGTTAAATTAAGACTAGTATCCCAAAATAATGTACTTGGAACAACCGTCCATCCAGTAGACGCATTATAATATTCAAAAGCGTAAATATAATCATTACTTTGTGATGGTGTTGTAAAATCAAAAACAATATTACTTGAAGAATTAGTATAAGTAGTTACTCTAAAATATAAACAATCATCGGTATCACCACTCAATGGAACATCGTTTAAAGTAGCATCGCTAGCTTGTGTTGTATAGTCAGTATATGTTCCTACACTATCATCATAAAAATAAACTGTTGGAAATGCTGTAATATGACCAATGTTTCTAACCATTACTCTTGGTGCTGTAGTTTGTCCTGGAAAACTAGGATTTGGATTTGTAAAATTTATCTCAGTAGTTGTCGGAGCTACATAATAATTTGCACCAATAGAAAATAAAGATGTAGGTGGCATTGTGTATACTACATCAGAAACATTTAATGCGTTACCATATAAAGCCCATATCACTGACCCAGGATATGATATTTGTAAATTTGTTGGATATGCTGTTGGTGCTGATGCAGTTATTAAACCACCCTCAACAATACATCTATTTACACTTCCACTATTTGAGAAATATCCAGACCTTGGAGAATATACACCAATTATATCCCCATTTCCAAGACCTCCATACCCACTAGAAGTACATACTAATCCATCTACTATATTCGTAAACATCGCACCTGTAGTATTTACTATTATTGCTCCACCATAAAACCTAGAGGTAGAATATAATCCTATCTGATTACTTGGACCTGCTGTTATTAAGAATATATAAGATGGCTCAAACCAACCATCTGTTCCATATTTTGTTCCACTCCAAATATAAGGTAGAGTTAAACTTTGAGCATAACAACCATTACCCATTATCAACACGATACTTTGCATACGTAACGTACTATTTGCAATTAGGTTGTGGATATTATCTATCTTATAAAAACTATTACCCCATTTATAAGCACCAAGTTCTGGAGCATTAGCTAATATCCAAGTATATAGTGTACTAATAGTACAAGGAGAAGCATCGGTATATCCATCTATAGATACATCTCCATTACTACATTGTACACGATTGGTAATTATTGCTCCACCTTCAGTTATACTTGTGAGTGATACCATTCTACATCTTATCCAGTTTTGTGTTGTGCTATTAACAACATTATATGTTGACCTAGCTTGGACTGGAAATTTTACTACAACATCACCAGTTGTAGTAAAACCATTTGAACCATCAGTTAAATCGTGGCAAGTTCTCCACCCAAGAGCAGAACCAGCATAATATTCCCAAACAACGACTACGTCAGTTCCACTTAAAGCAGTTCCTATTGTTAAATAAAGATTTGAATAAACAGTCATACCACTACTAAAACCACTAAAATAAATAGCATCATTAGCAACTGCTGTATCTGTAAACAAATCAAAAGCAGTGGAAGTAGTTAAATTTGTACTAAAAACAGTACCACCACTTGTGGCTCTAAAAATATATAATGGATTACCTCTATATGTATTATATGTAATTGCCATATTATGATATTACTTTAGTTATAGGTATTATTAATGTCGAACCACTATAATTCATTGTTGTAGTCAAAGTCTTATTTAAAATCTCATCTTTTTCAGTATGAACAGTTGGATTATTATTTTCAAAAGTTATTGTTATTGTATATAGTTTTGTTGTTTTAGAGGCATCTGTCCAAATATCAACATTAGTTATATTTCCATTTACATCTTTATCCCATTCCATGTGAGAAGAAGTACCGATTGTAAAATCTGTAATAGGTTTATATGTTGCTACACCTGTGCTATTAAATACTGCCATGTTATTAGCTGTTCCTGTGTGTCCTGATGTATTCCATGCAAGATTAGAAAGGTTAGCATGGTCTGTTACAACCGAAGAAGAAAATGTATTAGTAAATACAGATTGAACAGAAATCGGAGTGTCTGTACCTTGTTTGATAATTATTCTTCCGATTAAAGTTCCAAATTCTTTTATATGATTAGGTACATTTGTTGGGGCTGATGTTGCCTCTGCTTGTGCTGGGGTATTGTAAAGGGCTTGTGGATATAACAATGCAATACTTGGTGTACTGTCTGTGAGTTCTCCATAAATCCATACGTTACAGTATTTACCTGTTGTTATTGTTTGAAGTGTAGCTTGAGTTACATCATTCCATTGAGTTACTGAATATTGAGTTAAATCAGATGCTTGCCAACCTCCTGTAGAAGAATACCAATAACCCTCAATAGTACCAGAAGCAGAAGTATCTATGGCATCAAATGTTAAATCATTAAATCCTACCCAAACAACTCCACCTGTAACTGCGATATTACGAGTTCCTGTAACCGATAACATAATTCCTCCTACTGACTCATCTCGTCTTACAAGTCCAAAAGAACGGATTGCTTGAATAGTATTTGTCATTCCATCTGTAACCCACCATGGAGCATTAGCTATGTAAATTTCATCTGCACTATTTATTGTATCGTTTACTACTCGTCCAAGAGGAAAGTTACTATCAAGATTCCAGTCGTATGTTGTATGGACTACAACCTCTGGTGCACCCGAATTATAATCTACTCCGATATATCTTGTTGAAGCACTTGGAATTGCTATACCTGATACAGCACTCCAATCAAAAGGAATAAGTTGTGCATTATCATCGTCTGTTACTTTTAGAAATCCTGTACCACTTGCGACATTTACTGTTGAACCTGTACCTTTAGAGATATAACCTCCTGTTTTTCTTCCTGTTGAACCGAAAGAATTATTGAAATCATTTTGAGAAGTATATGTTGGAGTTCCTAAAAGTGTATCAAGTTGAATAGCACTTGCAGGGTGGCAGTTTGAGGCGTCTCTTGTTCTTAATTGATTATGGCGAGGTAAAATAGGAAGATTGAAATATGCTCCTCTATCATTACCGACTATTGTATTAACAATAATAGCCGATGGAGCAGTAGTTTTAACATAAATTCTTACACCAAATCTATCTGTAGTGGCACAAGAGAAAGTAGGTTGAGGAGATGGTTTTGAAAATGATAAATAACCAGTATTATTAAGTTCATCTGAATAAACACTAAATAAAGTAGTTTCAGTATTATCTATATGTCTTAAAAATGCCTCATATTTCAATTGAGTTACACCTAATGTTTTGTCTACTTTGGCCGTAAAATAAGCATACCAAGAACCTGTTTCTATAACTGTGGCATCTATTTGGTTATCATATAAATAAGTTCTAGCTAATAGTTCTTGGTTGGTTACGGAAACTATTAGTTCGGTTTCGGTTGCTTCTGGGGTATAAGATATCTTTTTATATCCTGAAATATCGCTATCTATGGTTGTAAAGTAGACATTGGAAGACATAGCTCCTCCTGTAAGTTGGTCTTTAAAGGCGACTTGTCGAGAGCCGTTGTCGGGGTCGTAGACAGATTTTTCTGTATAATCATCAAAAGTTTTCTTAGTTATCGTTGCGGATATTTGAAAACTAGATAAAATAGAAATTGCAGTTGTTTCTTCTTGTTCTCTTTCTATTGTAAAAGTATCATCTGTTATATTTGTAACTCTGACTATTTCAGCATTTGTTGATAATGGTTGTACTCCAGGTGGCCAGATTGTGACATTAAAAGGTGGAGTGGGAAACAAAATTCCACCTCCAGTTTCTACCACTAAAGTTGTTCCAGTTGTTGCTGGTGATGGAGCTGTTATTATTATTGAATATGAGAAATTTTTTTTATTATCTGCCATAAGTATATTTTATCATAGTACGATTAATTGATTTTTCCAATAGGTCTATTAATATTACTATATTTTCCCACTGGGTTTCTTATTGATGATGCTTTTCCACTAGACATATCTATTTTATCTATTCCTCCATGTGGGGTTTTTATTGAAGTTGATGACCCTATCGGTCTTCTAACTTGATAAGAAAACTTAAAAGATTCGAATGATGTATATTCATTTATGTTTATATTGTCATAATTATATATATTTAATATCTTTTCAATTACTGTATTTTCAGTTATATTTAAAGAATCATATATATTAATAGATGGTGAACTTATTGATTGCTGTATATTTTCTGTAATACTAATAGAATCAGAAGTATTTACAAAATATATAGGAATAGCTCCCCCTAAATTCTCTGTAATATTAATAGAATCAGAAACATTTATGAAATATGTAGGAACAACTCCACCTAGATTCTCTGTTATGTTAATGGAATCAGAGACATTTATGAAATAAGTAGGAACTATTGATATTGTATTTTCTGTAATATTAATAGAATCAAAGATATTTATTTGACTTAGACTTATTGAACCTATTAGATTTTCAGTTATATTAATAGAATCATAAACGTTTATGAAATAAGTAGGAATTATTTGTGTTCTATTTTCTGTAATATTAATAGAATCAGAAACATTTATGAAGTATGTAGGAATAATCTTACTTAGATTTTCTGTTATACTAATAGAATCATAAGTATTTATATAATAGAAAGAAACTGATTCCTGTATATTTTCTGTAATATTCAATTGATCCGAAACTGAAATTGCCCAATATCCACCGAAAGTTAAAATTTCAGATATTGATACAACATCATAAATAGATATGAAATATAATGGAATTAATTCTGTTGTGTTTTCTGTTATATTAATAGAATCAGAAGTATTTATAGAACACGTAGGAACTACTTGTGTTCTACTTTCGGTAATGTTGATAGAATCATATGTATTTGCAAAACAAGTAGGAACTACTTGTGTTCTACTTTCGGTAATATTTATAGAGTCAGAAACATTTATGAAGTATGTAGGAACTACTTGTGTTCTACTTTCGGTAATGTTGATAGAATCAGAAGTATTTACAAAATAAGTTGGAATTATCTGTGTTCTACTTTCTGTAATGTTTATAGAATCGAAAACATTTATAAAGTATGTAGGTATTGTCTTACTTAAATTTTCTGTTACATTAACTGAATCATAAGTATTAACAAAATATACAGGAACTAGTTGTGTTGTGTTTTCAGTAATGTTTATAGAATCATATATAGATAATTCTAATAACGATGAACCAGTGATAGATACTACTACAACATCGCTAATAATAATAGATTCATGTACCTCATCTTGCGGATAATAACCGACTAATTCGGTTATATTTAAATGGTCGGAAACATTTATAAAGTATATAGGAACAACTCCACCTAGATTCTCTGTTATGTTGATAGAATCAGAAACATTTATATAATAAGCAGAAACTAATTTTTGTATATTTTCTGTCGTATTAATAGAATCAGAAACATTTATGAAGTATGTAGGAACTACTTGTGTTCTATTTTCTGTTATATTGATTGAATCAGAAACATTTATAAAATATGTAGGAACAACTCCTCCTAAATTTTCTGTTATATTAATAGAGTCAGAAGTATTTACAAGATATGTATTTGTTCCATATACATAAAATATTAAATCAATTAAACTTACTGCTGACCAATAAGAACTATAATATAAAGATAAATTACCACTATGAGTTGAAGGAGTAGTATTATCATACCCTATCAATAAATAATTACTACTATCTCCACCAGAATATTCAATTGTTATTACATAATAAGTTGAGGCAGATAATCTAATTCTATTATCTCCATTAAAATCAAAAGTAATTAATGTGGATGTTGTAGTTAAAGTTGAAACATCAAAAGTATTGGAAGTTGCTAATGCACTACCAGTTAACAAACTTGAAGTTCCATAAGTTCCAGAATGAGCATATAATTTTACATAAACATTTCCAGTAGGAGAACCGCTTTTTTTTAAATAAAATTTACAACTGTCTAATATTATTAAATCAGTATTAGTAAAAGATTGTCCAACTCCATTATAATTAGTACTATAAGTTTGAACATCATTATTATAATTACTCTCACTATATGAATCAATTAATGTTGCCATATACTAAAAAATTTTAACTCCCCAAATAAAGATATTATGATCGACCGGTATAACACTAATTATCGAATTACTACAAATCACGTTTTCTGTTACATTAACTGAATCATAAGTATTCGCAAAACACGTAGGAACTAATTGTGTTCTACTTTCTGTGATATTTATAGAATCATAAATATTAATATCGATAATATAAGATATATTCCAACCTGTATTATTTCCTCCATCTATATTACCATTTGTTGTATAAGCATTAAAAGTTGCTCCTCCTGTTGCTGTGATATTTGAAATTGTAGTATATGTTACCTCATTTATTCCAGAAGTATCAGAAATAGTAGTAACACCACTCATTGTTACTCTTAAATAACCCCCAGCTCCACTACCTCCATTTCTAGTAGTAACATTCGTCATTTTAGCTCCACCACCAGCACCCCCTCTTGTTGAACCAGCATTACCTATTCCTGCTGTAGTTCTACCAGCTCCTCCACTACCTCCAAATTCGGTTTTTGCTACTCCTGCTGTTGTCCCAGAGGCATTATTACCATCTCCAGTAGAACCAGCTCCTCCACCCCCAGCTCCAGAGTTTACAGCAGAACCACCTCCGTCTGAACCATCTCCTCCTTTATAAACAATATCTCCTACCCCATCAGTCGTAGAACCAACAGCTTTTGCTCCACCATTCTGTCCTGCCTGTCCTCCTTTCCCTCCTTTCGCTCTCATCAAAATAGTTGTTCCATCTGTATCATAAAAGATAGCGTCATCTCCGTCAGACCCATCTCCAGTTGTTCCGTTCTTAGTTGCTGGGACAACATAATTATATGTCTGACCAGCAGTAACACTTATTGTTTTTTTAGCATACTGAGCTCCAGAACCACCTCCTCCTGAACTCGGGTTTAATGTTGTTCCTCCTCCAACTCCTCCACCTCCCCACCCCTCAATATCAATAGATGTAATACCAGCTGGTATAGTTATAGAGCCATTTGTCGTATATAAATTAGCTAAAGGAATACTATTTAATATTATTTGATTTGATACATCTCCATTTATATCAATAGATGATACTGTTTGAGTTTCACCTACTGTAAATTTTACACTTCTACTAGGGTCTATTTTTAGATTTGAAAATGTATTTGAACCAGAAATAGTTAATGCTCCAGTTCCTGTAGTCGCATTCCATAACTCATTATAAATCTTTCCACCACCAGAAAATACCTTATCTACAGAAGTAGTGCTGGTTAATTTTATATTAGCAGTTTCTTTAGTTAATGTTGTTGCTGTATGAAGTGTCCAAATATCACCATCTCCAGTTATTGTCCATAAACCACTTCCCATTTTTACTTCATATCCACTATACCCAGTGGTAAAACTTGCTGTAGTTACAGTTTTATTATTAGCATTAAAAGTTCCAGAAAGAATACTTATATTATTTGAAACAGTTAAATTATCTTGAAGTGTGAGTATTCCTGTGTTAGAATTTTCTGCTAAATTATAAATAGTAATTCCATTTGTTGTTAAATTTCCACTTCCTCCACCGAATAAATAAATTGTAACAGTTCCAGATAATGTCATTCCTGAACCTAGTGTTATATCCCCATAAGAAAGAATACTCCCTGAACCATTTATTGTTCCTGTAAAATTTGTGCAATTTATTGTTTTACATAAATCAGAGCCACTTGTGGTTATTGTATTTGCTCCACTATTGGCATCAAAAAATACATCATCAGCAGAAGTTGGCACTGCTTGTCCTCCTGCACCACCAGAAGTAAGAGCCCACTTTGTTCCAGCAGTTGCATTCCAAGTCGCAGTTCCTCCTACCCAATATCTGTTAGCCATAATTATTTTCTTTGTCCAGGACCTAAATCTTTTCCACTTACAGTATCATGGACGTTTACTTCTAAAACAGAAGAATCACTATTTTTATTAACTTCTTCGACCACCTTATTCACAAAAAACTCAAAAATAACATCTTTTTGTGGTGTGATTCCTTCTCCAGCTATTTGTGTATCATCGATATACAATTTACCCTTAATAAAACGTATTTGATGTTTTCCGTTCGTGAGTTCCATATATGTTATATTTTATCATAGTCCTTGAACACAAAAGGCACCATTACGGTGCCTTCTTGTATTAATTAATTTCTTTAGGTTTTATACCTTTTATTGGCATATTTTTTCTAGGAACACCTCCCATTGGATATTGTCTTCCTCTTTCATCTATATGCATTACTAATATATTTGTGTCAACTAAAAATGGATATTTCTTTTTAGCATATTTAGGCCAGCCAGCTTTCGTAAAGATATCATCTTTTATTATTCTTTTACAGAAATTAAGATCTGTTGTTCCTCTTGTATATGCGAATCTAGGTTTTTGATCTAAATCTGTATTATCAAAACCAAAATTTCCTACGTTGAAATTTGGAAGTGAAAATACTCTTCTTGTAACTTCGTTACCCACCATATATTCTTCCGATTCATTCCAAAGAGCTTTAATGATCGATCCATGAATCAATGTACATCCAAATGGAATACCATCACACCAAACCTTATCTCCTAATTTAAAATCTCTAAATGATCCATTTCCACGTCCTCTATATAAAATAGGTTCTGGTGGGTGGGATTTAGTGTAATACAAACCAGATATAATAGGAGTTTTTGCTTCAATCATATATTCATTCAAACGAATAAATGTATCTGGTGGAATGAGATTATCTTGTTCTATAGAAAGAAACCACTCGAAGTCACCCTCAACAACTGCTTTTGCAATAAGATTTTCTGCATCTGGTAATTGGTATTCTAATGGAGCATATGTATTTAGCCACTGCACCATTTCCACCTGCGACCAGTTTGTAGGAATAATCTGTCCATATTTAGCCATAACCCACTCTATACGCACTACTCCTGTTGTTGGAACCGCAATCAATATTCTATTTGTCCATGTTCCCGGATTCTTATGTAACTCATGATATATTTGTCCTTGAGTTGAATAATCCATTCGTTGCTTTTTAACTGGAACATTTTTAGTTAATTTATGACCTAACTCATTTATTTTTTCTTTTTTCATATTATTTTATAAAATTAATTCTATTAATACAATCTTCTGGAGATTTATTTATTTCATGTTCCCAGAATCTATAAACCTTATAACCATTTAATTCTAATATTTTATTTTGTTCCATATCAGTTTTTCTTTGATGAATAAATTTATCTGGACGATGTATTAAACAATTATGCCAGTAACAACCATCACATTGAATTACTATATTATATTCTGGAAGATAAAAATCCACTAAAGCTTTTTTACACAAAGCTACTTGTTTTTCATATATTATTTCTCTTTTTTTTAATTCTTCTTCTATTTTTAACTCTATACTTGTATCCATCCAAATTTTTCTAGGATGTGATAATTGCCATTCTCTGTTTTTTTGTTTCATTTCTGGGGTATTTAAAATACCCTTTCTAGATGGAGGTATTATACCAAGTCTAATATTCCTAGCACTCACCATTTCACCAAAACTTTTTGGCATTTTTTTACCCTTCTGACCTATAGACATATTTTTTCTTGCTTTATCTGATTTTTTTCTTCCAATAGAAGCATTACTCATTCTTTTTTTTGTTTCTTCAGATAATTTTTTACCCTTATGAGATTCACTCATATTTTTTCTCCACTGTTCTATTTTAAATGGATCATTAGGAATAGACATATTTATTTTGTTATTTTAGTATATAATTTCAATAAACGTAAATATTCTGGATCAACATTCATTTCCTTTGTTATTTCTCTCTTTACTAAAACACATTCAATATTTCCAGTACTATGCCAGGTATTTATTTTAATTCTAAAAGGAAGTGGTGAGTATATATTATATAAACCACCATGATATAATTGATCCTCTGGATCAAAATACGACCATGTTTCTTCATTGATAAAATTAACATGTGTTGGGTCTCTAAACATACCAACTGATGTTGCATATGGTGCACCTATTAAAAATTCCCCTTCAGGTTTAAGTATTCTCCATACTTCATTCATAAAGGAAATAAAAATACCATGGGTTGGCTGAATATGCTCAATCACATGGTTTGCTACTGCTGTATTAAAAGACTCACTAGGTATTGCCCATGGGAATTTTTCTAAATCCTGGACTAAATCAACTCCAGGTAATTTACGATAATCTACTCCAAACCAATCTTTACCTTGTTTATTTGCCCCGCACCCTATATCAATATAACTTACCTTTCTTTTTTGTATCAAACTTCTTGTTTCTTTTGAAATTTTCATAATTACATAATTAATTTAATAATATAATGTATTATAGCATATATAAAAATAATATGCAACAAAAAACCACTCTTTCGAGTGGTAAATTGTTATCAAAATTACGCTGATGCGAATCTAATTTGATATGTAGCATTTACAGATTGGTTAGTTGCACAAGAAGAACTAGCGAATGTATTCCCTGCGAAGAGAGTACCTGCACCTGTTGTTGATGTGTTGAACAAACCAATACATGAAATGTTAGCAGTTGTAGTAACGAAACTAGCTGCAGAAGCAAATGCTCCTGTGAATTGTGCTGTTCCTGATGCTACAATAGAACTTGAAACGGCTGCACGACCAGAAGTTGAGTGTGTCAACTCTCCTGTCAATGCTGTAGCGTTTGAAGCTGGAGCTCCACCTGTACCAAGTGCCATATAAGTGACACTTTTACCTGCTCCTGAAGTTAACCAGTCTACGATATACTGACGTATACCAAGATCTGTAACTTGGTTTTGATGCCATCCTGAATCACCGATGACTCCTTTTCCGTCTTCGGTTAATTGGACTCTAAAAAAACCTTGTACTTTCATGCCATCTGAATGGCTTTTTGATTTTTTCATCATGTTTATAAGATTTTAAAGTACTAATCTAGATTAACATTTTATTACACAATTCGACTGTATATCTAAAATGTATATAATTTTTATTCATATTTTATAATTGTTTTTAACATTACTATTATACTACATATTAATAAAAAAAACAACTGTATTTCTACAGTCGTATTTTATTGTTTTTAAGCTTGAAATAAATGATATAAAATTAATCCTATCATTGTTACACCAACAGCAGTATATATTACTATTGATGTCATATAAAATGATTTAGCTGATTCTAGTGCTCTTAATCTATCTTCATGGTCTATATTAACTTTCTGCAATAATTCTTCAAAATCTTTTTTATCAACTTTATTCTTTTCTACATTAGAAATACGTTCAGTAATACCGTCTTTTAAATCTTTAATATCATTACGGACATTTTTCATTTCTGTTCTTAATTCTATCAATAAATCATGATCTTCATTACTAGTTATCATTTGTTGTTTTGGCATAATATGTTATTTTTATACAGGACTACCTACGGTAACAGATTCTCTTATCTTAGGAGTTTCTGAAACAATCCCACCATTAGTTATTAATGTTCCCATTGACATTGTATTTGATTCAGAAATTGATATTCTGTCTGATTCAGTAACAAATGGTTCAAAAATTGAATCGTCATTACCTTCACTCATCAAAAATGATTGTATTCCCTTAACAGTAATATAATTTAAAAGAAATAAATCAGTTGAATCACTTGAAATATATAAACTCATAGGGTCAGTAGGAACAACACTAACTGGAATATCGTCTGTTTCAGTGTAACTTATTGATGCCATCCATTGTCCACCTATATAAAAAGTAACAATACCTGCTTCCCAATTTATTCTAAAAGATGTATCTGTATCTGTCCATGAACTTTCCCATGGAATTACAATAGATTTTGAAGTTGTTCCATCTGAGGTTTCTACGGTTAAAACTGGACCAGAAATTTTGAAATAAGCATATGTATTTTTACTGTATTGTATAAAACCGAATTTTGTATCTCCTTCCGCAAAGGGTGCTGCAATATTAATATTAAAAATAGCATCCCCACGTAAAATATCACCATAATGAATTATGGCCGCTTTTGTAAATTGTAATTTACCATTAACTACAGCTACATCACCAAATAGTTTTCTCCAGGTTGAAGAATCAAAACCTTCAGCTATTGGACTATAATTAAAATTGTAAAATTGATTAGACATAAGTATATTTTATCATAGTCCTAAGACCAAGTTAAACTTTGTATTCCTTTAACATTTATATATTTAAGTTTTAATGATCCAACACTATCTGTTGATAAATATAAATTTAATGGACTTCCAGAAATAGAATTATCACTAATATTTGCTCTTACAATATCATTAATAGAAAAAGTTGCTCTACCAGCTTCCCATTTTATTCCAAAGGATGTATCTGTGTCATTCCAATCAGTTGACCAATCTATTGCCACCGATGTTAATTCTGTTCCGTTGTATGATTCTGCATATAAAATATCATCTGTCACATTAAATCCAATACCAGCTAATTGATTAACATCATAAAAACCGAAAGATATATCATCACCAGCAACTGGAGTTGATATATTAATATTAAAAGTTGCATCTCCACGTAAAATATCAGAAAAGTGAATTATTGATGCATTTTGCAATGTTAATTTATTAGAAACGACAGAAGGAGCACCTGTAATAGTGCTCCATGTATTAGAGTCGTATCCTTGACGAACTGGATCATAATAGAAATTGTAAAATTGATTGGACATGATTATTTAAACTAACATACTTATATTATCATAGTCCCAATACATTCTTTTATTTCTTTTCTATTTTCTTTGTAGTTGGTTCTACTGTTTCTTCGATAGTTTCTTTAGTCTCTGTTTCTTCTTTTTCTTTCATTTCTGCAGCTAAATTTACTATAATTTCTTTAAGTATTTTTGGATTTGATTTTAATAAAGCTGGAAGCATTTTAACTGCTTCTGATTCAATAATCTTTTTAAGTTGAGGTGTTAATTTCGGTTTAGTACCAGCTCCTGTTGATTTTTCAACATGTCCATATTTAATTTCTGAATGAATATGGTCTGGTTCTAATTCTGATCTTTCTTCTGTATATGGATCTACTTCATTTTCTTTAATTTCAATGAAATCAATACCAAAAGAAGGATGTTCTCTAATCATTTTTATAATATTTTCCTCTCTAACATCTACAACTCCAGCTTGAAATTTAACATATAAACCTGGAATTGATTGTGTTCCTAAAACACGACTCCCTTCTACCCCTGGTTTTAACACTAACGCATAATTTGATTGTTTGCTAACAAATTTTGTTGACATAAATTTTTTTTATTCATAATTAATTAATAATTTGCTCCGACCTTAATTCGAAGGACGAATTTCTTCATCCTTCGTATAAAGTCAGAGACTTTTAAAACTACTCTCTAATACCTGCCACTCTAATCATGTTTGTTGTAGCGTTTGTAACTGTACCGTCAACTAGAACAATAAGTTCTGCGTCTTCATCTCCAGTTATTTTAGCTTGACCTGATGCGAATGTTACAGTTGTATCTGTAGCATTAACACCCAACATAGCAAAAATAAGAGACTCTGCTCCTGCTTTTGTACGTTGATAAACCTTAAGTGTTGTTGCAGCTGCAGTATGTGTTACGTTGTAGTAAATTTCCTGCAAATGAACTCTATGTCCATCAGCTTTTGGAGTCATTCCTATACTCTTAGGTGATAAACAACATGCCATAGTAGCAGCACCTGATGTGTCAGCAACTAAGTCATAAACTGTATTTCCATCTTCATCTACTCCAGCTACTACAGGAGCAGCAGCTAAGAACCAATCATCTGATCCTTCGCTTCTAAGTGCATCAAGAACTCTAGCTTCGAATACACCGTCTGCATTTATAGCATCTGCAAGAGCACCGATTGTTGTGAATGCAGCGAATGTATAAGTATCTGTACCACCATCTGATGTAATAATTGCAACATCTGTTGCTGATACAACAGTAACTGATGTTACTGTACCAGTACCTACATATTTCATTCTAATTCCAATTGGAGCATCATTAGTAGTTTGTCTAACGACACCTTTTGCAAGAACTTGTCTTGCTTGTAATCCTTCTAAACTTGCCATATATTTTTATAATTAATCGATCCCTAACCCTGGACCTAATGGGATGTGGTTCGAAACCACACATATTTATGATTTATCCTCGCATAAACACCAACGAGTTTTCCATATACCCCATAAAATTAATTATGGGGTTTAGGAATTTAATACTAAGCAGTTACTCCTACAAGTAATGCATGTTTAGCAGCTTGTTCACGTTGTAGTCCTACTTCTGATAAGTATTGATCTACTTGTCCATCTGCATCTGGAGCTTGAATGTTTGTTTGTAGACTTGTATCACGATTGTTCATGAAACGATATACAAATGATTCTAGATCCAACATAAATGCATAACCTGCGTAATCTTGAACGAACAATGGGTTGTGTACAATGTTTACTGTACCGAATGCTGTTACCCATCGACTTATTTTCATACCATATGAAGTTGCTTCTGGAGCCATAAGAATTTGACCACGTGCTATTTCGTTAATAGCTTGTAGAACAAGTCCACCTGCCATGATCATTTTTTCATTGTTACCATAAGTGAATGCTTCTCGTAAGAAGGTATTCAAATCTGGAGCTGTCAAAGGACCTCCTTGGTTTTGAACATAAGAATTTCCTGAATTAATAAACTCTAAGATACCACCAGTTCCTCTCTTAATGTGACCTTGTGCACCTGTGAAAGAAGCTGTTTTTTGACCCCACCAGAATGCTCTTTCTATATCAAGAGCATGTTCTGTACCTTTCTTTGCTCTCTGATAAGGAAGATCCTTTCCACCATAAAGATTTGCTTCTTTTTCAGTGTTAGACAATGCGATTGTTGTCTTAAAGATCTGTGTGTAGTTTGTTTGTGGAGCAACACGTGTTGAGTTTGTTGAACGTGCACCACCGTTTTCTTCGTTTGCGTTACCGATTATGAACAATCCATCACCTGCTAGAGGTGTTGCTGCTGCAGTTGTACCGAAAGCACGACTTGCAGTGTTGATTGTTATACCAGTACCACTTCCAGCTGCATCAACTAACATGTTTTCACCAGTTCGAGCATTTTTTACGATGTCTCCAATTGTGAAGATTTCAGCAGATGAACTACCTGCTCCTGTTAATACAAGTACGATTGTACCTGTTGTTCCTGATGTAACTGATGCGATTTTACAGTAACGACCACCGTAAAAGTCTTCGAACCATTTGAACTCTGGGTTACCAGTAGCTCTCTTCATGATTCCTGAACCTTTCCAAGCTTTTCCATCCCATACTTTACCTACGTTTGTAAGTAATGTAACAAGAGGGTGCTTGTTTGGTTCAAGTAAGAAGATTTTATCAACTGCATCAACGATTAATCGTTGTTCAGCAGCTGAAACGACAGTTGTTCGTCCTGCGTTTGCCCCTGTTAGGGCGATTGCAGACCCTACGTCATGTGTAGGTTCTGTGTAATAAGGATAATTAGGCATATTTTTTTCTTAAATTCTAATAAACTAATTTATAATAAAAACCGTGTGTTAAAAACAATTATTTATTATAATTCGTATAATACCATAGTACTATATGATTTTACATAACACTCATTAAGTGTTTAGAAAGAATTAGGATTTACTTTAGGAGAAATCAATGAATCTACAAGATCGGAATTATTTCCACTTATATGTGTTGGTCGGTTTTGTCCACCTCCCATATTCAATGCTCCACCTTTTTCGATTTCTGCTTTTTCAATATCTGCTTGTTTGACTGCTTCCTTTTCAGAAAGTTCACCTTTTACGGCATAGTAAGCAACAGCAATATCTGTTACTTCGTGTTCATCCAACCATTTATCAATTTCTTTAGCATATTGAGGAAAATCTGAGGTTCTTGAGATGAAATCATTAACACTTGATTCAAAAGCATCTAAATCATCTCGTTGTTTGAATTTTGTTTCAAATTCACTTTTGATTTCTTTTGCTTTATCTTCAATAAGTTTTGTGATTACTTCTGCACTAGCACCTTCAAATCCCTTTTTCCCTAATTCTTTTTTAACTTCTTCTTGAGCCTTACTAACTATTTCAGCATCATTAATTGTTACTTTACCTTCTATAGCTGCTTTTGCTAGATCTGCGGTAATGTTTCCATCAATAATGGCTTGTACGATTTCAGGATTCTTATCTAGTTTGTCTAGAAGTGGAGAAATTTCAGAAATGAATTTTCTATATTCTCCCAACTCTTCTCCCTGCTTTCCTACAAGACTTTCCAATTCAGCGTGCTGTTTTGGATCTATTATTTGAGGTGCTTGATTTTGTGTCTCCCCCGTAGCACCTCCAAAGCTATTAGGATTAGGAACACTTGTTATATCTGGACTCCCCGCATTTGCGGATCCATTAAATTTATTTTCTTCCATATATTTTTCTATTCATAATTAATTAATAATAAACGACTGAGCTCAAACGTTTAACGCTTATTCTTCCCAAATTTTTTTTCAGAAAGTTTTTTCGCAATATCCAATAAATCAACCCCTTCTTTTGTCGGTTCCTTCTTAATTTTTTGAAGTACCTCAGTTATGGCTGAATTTATAGGATTATCTTGCTTCTCATTATTTGTATTCATATTTATAATATATTATTTATTAATTGTAAAATTACCAATCGCATCTGTTATTTTTCCAGTATTTGCTTTAATACCTTCTTTATAAGTAGATCCTTTTGCTCTCAATGAATCGGCCTTCTTTTTCTTGAGTTTTTTAATAATTTTTCCAACCCTACCCGAACCAATACTACTAAAAGGTTTCAAACCATTTAGATCTGATTGATCATGAGTAGTAACTTTGCCTTTGTCTTGATTGTTCATATGTATTAACTTAATGTTTTTAGGTATTTAAATTTATAAATTGCTTGTAGCATCTCATCCCTAATATTGAGAAGCGAAGTATCTTTTATTGGAATATTTTTTAAGTAATCAAGTAACTTATCTGGATCAGTATCTTTCGTAACAGTCTCTTTAAAAGTAGGTCTCTTTCCTTCATTACAACCAACAGCTGCCTCAACAAATTTATCCATCAAATCTTCTAATGTTCCTTGTATTTCTTCCGCAGCCTTATGTAAAGCAAAACCATTTGTTTCCCAGTGTGTCAAACGTAGACCTAAGCAAAAAGACTGAATACAATTAACACATTCTGGAAGAGAAAAATCTTCTTTGTTAATTACTTTAGCTAATATTCCTTTTTTATATTTATCTTCTAACATGTTTTTTAAGTATTTTTTTTAAAATCTTCTTTTTAGATACTCCAACCTTTAATCTACCTTCCTCTGACGAATTAGTCGTAGTAGTAGCACCTAAATAATTTTGACTAGAGTCTAACATTTTTATATTATAGCATAATACTTATTAATAACCAACTCCATAAGCTCCCCCTAAATCATCTTTACTTTTTTCTTCTTGATATTTAGGGTCAACTGACTTAGTTTCATCAAATTTTAAAGAAAGAATAGCATCTTGTAAATCTAACATCCCAGTTATCATTCCTTGATATTGAGATATTTTTGAAGGTTCTTTTACTGGATCTAAGGTTAAAAACGAATCTTGAACAACAGCTATTCTATCTAAAGTGTATTTTAAAATAGCAAACCAAGTTGGTGTACCTTCTAATTCCTTTAATAATACCTTCATATCATCACTTGATGTCTCACGTATCTTTACTCTTACCTCTTCACTAAAATAATCCTTTTTGGCTTCATTGTTTTTATTCATATATTTTTATATTATTTAATTACTTTTTTAAACCCTTTAGAACTATACGGTACTAATGTTGGTGTTGATGCTACCTCTTTTGGTTGTAATGATCCATCAGAATTTTTTGAATATTTTACTGTACTAGTAGAACCGTCACTTAATTTATTTGTTGTTGTTCCATCTTGATTATCTCTATATGAATTAACTTTTAATACTTTTTTAAGTATGTTTTTCTTGGGAGTTAATTCATTTTTAATACCTTTCCCTAATCCCAAAGCTCCACCTACAACAGCTTTTGCTCCAGCAGCTAAACTATCTGGAAACATATTTTTATTTATACCAGAATCCTTTCTATATTTTGCCATATTATTTTTATAATATTCTTTAGCTGTAGAAAGAGCAGAGTTTACTACATTCTTAACTCCTCCCTTTCCATCACATGCTTTCTTTAAAATTTGTTTTTTTGTTTTCATTTTACTATTATAACATTAATTAATAATTATTTCAACTAAAAAATTTAATCTTTTATTTACCCTTCTGAAGACTACTTGCACGTTGTGCTAGTTGACTTTCAGGATTGCTATTAATTTTACTTGGACTTGTATTTGTATTTACCTTACCAGTTCTATTTAATCCTCTTGAATTAGTTGTAGGCAATGGTATTCGTGGAGCTGTTGGTGGTGTTCCTGTCATATTTAATAAATTAATTGGTGATGAAGCTTGAGAAAATGCACTATTACCTTTATTAGATGATGTTCCTCCTCTTAGTATAGCTAAAGCACTTCTAGTAGCATCTGGTGACATAGTCTTTGTTGCAACACTAGGATTATTTACCTCTGGTGCTCCTTGCATTATATCTGCTCCAGGTTCTTCTTGAGGTATTGGTTGACCATCTGGTCCAATTAGTTCCTCTGGGGCATCTTCACCTTTTGCAATTGAATCAAGTGCCCAATTCCAATCAACAAGTATTTTTTGTGTAAGTTTTTGTGGATCAACGAAGGGAAGATTAATAAGAAGCTGGAACAAATCCATATCTTGCTTCTTTTTAATATCTTGTTGTCCAGCAATAGAAGGAAGAACAGCTGCCTTATAATCAAATTTACCTTCTAAGTCGTCTTTTTGAATAAATGGGAACAACTCCTTTCCGTCGTCACCAACTATTCTTATTATCATGTCTTTAGTAAAGAACTGACGTGACATATCCATCCAATATCTCATCAACACAGAAAATCCATCTCCTAAGTGATTAATAAACAAACGAACACGTTCTAGTGTTGATTCACGTAAGTGACGTACTTCAGTAGCTGAGTTTGCTCCACCTCCTGCACCCATTGAAAAATCATCTACCCCAGAAGCATAACGCATATCTGCTTTAAGTAAATCTTCTTCTTTGTAAGCAGAAGCTTTAATATCTGAGAATTGAACTTCACGAACTCCATTAGGGTCAACAGAGTAAATAATACCGAAAGGACGTGTTACAAGTTCTTCTTTATTGATGTTTGCTAGTGGATTAACAATCCACATCTTGTGAATAGACAAAGTTGCAGCATCTAAACGCTGATTCTTAATCATATTCATCATAATCTGAGGATTTTCAAGAATCATAGGTAATCCATATCCTTCAAATTCTCCTGGAATCTTTAAATAGGGAAAATCAATAAATGTTGCTTCTTTAAAATCATAAGGAATAGGCATCCATCCATTTTTAAAGATTGGACAATAACCACCACCTACGTGAACTGAATACATATCAGCAAATGGTTGTGTCCACTCAAAGACTTCATACATTTGAAGTTCTGGATCACCGAAAGTATTATATTTATCACTTCCATATCCAAAAGAACCGTAAGTTGGTCCATTGAATGTATTAATACCATTGAAAGTGTTGATACCTTTAACAATAAGTTCTTGATTTTGTTTAACCTGTGTTCTTATTGATGCATAATCAGTTAAATCTCCACCTGGATTATTTAAAGCAAGTTCCAATCTCTCTGGATCAGCATTTGGATATCTTTTAACTATTTCTGGAGCTGTTAAACATAATCTTTTAAACCAATACTGTTTATCTTCACGATTGGTGTTATGCCAGTCATACATAAGTGAATAGTTATCTACCCATTCTGCTGTAGGTGCATCATAAAAAGTTCTTTCTTCAGTTTTCCATTCGTATTTTTTCTTATTTAAATCTTTTGTTTTTAAGAATTTTTGTTTTCTAACATCTTTTTTCCAAAAGGCTTGAAGATATCCAGTTCCATAAACCAAAGAAGAACGTACTACGTCCTCGACGGTCTTATCCATTTTAGATATTTCCCATATATAATCAACTAGTTGTTGTTGCTTTTCAGTTTTTACCTGATCTTCTTCTGTTCTACCTTGAATTGTAAAATCTGGACGAGCATCCAATACACGAGGCATGAGAGTTTCAACTACAGCTTGAATATAAGGAACAAATATATTTGATTGCCATGATTTTATTTGAAGTTGTCTATCTCCGTTATAAGCTATATATAACTTATATGATCTATCTAAACGTGGTTTTAAAATACGTAAAAAATACTGACGCGAATCTTGCATCTGTAGGTGGAATTTTGATTGAAATTCCATTTCATCTTGACCGTAATCAGCTGGGTTATAAGTATTAAACTTTGTATATTTGGAATATTGATATAACATGTTATTGTTTAATTATTTTATCATAGTACTAATTAATTGCTAATATCCAACTGAAGGTAAATGTTGTGTATAATTTAATTGAGTCATAGGTTTATCCGCCATAACTTTGAATCCTTGTAAAGCGATTGCTGTAGCAAAAATAGTATCGTCATGATAACTATCCATTGCAATCATATTATTAGCTTCATTATACACGAAAGTAGTCATTTCATCAACTGTTTCCTTTGAATGTAATTGAATTGAATGTTCACGTGTACTTTGTTCAAACTCGTCGATAAGGATTGGACGAGTTATTCTTGTTGTCTTCCATCCTAATTTATCACTCCATGGATTACCTATAGTATCAAAACGTGATGGTCTAAAATAAAGTGATGGATATAATAATTGTTTCAAAATATTTAACACAACGTTTCCGTGGGCCTCTGCTTCTACTACCATTAGAGCATTATTATAGTAACGTCCCCATTTGTCTAAAACTTTTCCAAATTTATCTGGAGCAATATGACCTCTCCAAAAACCAACCTCCTCTCCGTTAGTTCTATCAATAACAACAGCGACTGAATAGTCTCCACCAGTTACACCTTCGGAACAGTCGGCACCTAGTACATAAAAATGTTTTGGTTGAGCTGGTTTATAAATTCTAAAATTTTCTTCTTCTCTAACAATATGTTCTGATCCATCATCTAATTTAACCTTATCTCCAATTTTTAATATACCCTTTCTTTGTTCGTTAATAGCTTCTTGTGTAAATACAGCTCTACCAGAAATTAAAAATTCCAATGCGTAGTTGTTATTAAACTTACGAGGATTATTCATTCTCTTTCTTATTGTTTCTATTTCTTCTTCAGTATAGTTCCACCACCACCCATATTCTTTTTTAATATATCCATTTTCAGAAACCCACATACGGTGGAAGTAATCTCCAACAGCTCCAGGAGATGATTCAACTATTATTTTTCCACTTACTGGAACAGAAGCTTCTAGTGTAACTATTTTTTCTTCAGCTTTTTCCCAGAATGGCAACTCGGTTAACAAAGCATTGTGTATTGTATATCCACGACCTACGTTTTCAGTAGATGGAAGAACTAAAATTTTTGAATCAACCTTTGGAAATGAAATTTCAAATTTTGAGTTATAATGGATTGTCGGTTTAAATTCATTAGGTGTCGTACTATAAAAAGTTTTAATTTTATCAAGAAGTTCAGCAGTAAGGTCATTGTTATATCCAACAATTGCAGATGTTACTCCTTCAGAAGTAATAGTAGTGTGGTACAAGTAACCAGTAACTGCCGTAGAGAATCCGATTTGTCGGGCCTTCATAATAATGACACGATTATTTCTTTGTATTGTATTAAAAATATCAAGCTGAGCAGGTTTAAGAATAAAAGGTAAAAGTCCTTTACCTTCTTTCCCTTTTATTTTACAAAAATTTTCTAAATAAAATCTAGGGTCATTAAGTTGTTCTACACTATAATCATTAATCATATATTTGTCTTGATTCTTGATTTGCTTTCTCTTTAGCTATTCTAACATTTTCAGGCATAGGAGGTTCAATTACTTCATATTCAACAATATCAGTTTCTTTTTTATCTTCGTTTTTAGCCTTTAATTTCAATAATGCATCTTCCCAACTTCCTCCCCCCGTAGATGTTTCTTCGTATTTATCTAATCCAATAGATTTTAAAATCATATTAAGTGCTTTTAATCTATCAGATGATTTTTCCGCTCCATCTATTTCTTTTTTTATTCCTTGAACAACATAATCAAAAGTTAAATTATTTTTTGCTAAAGCAGAATGATACTCTTTTCTCATTGCTATTTTATCTAATGTTCTATATACCTCAGCAACCGTTCTAACACCGATCAACTCCTTTAGTTTTTTAGGATCTTGAGTTATCTTTAACGCATTTAATAACATTATCTGTTGTGTTGTATTTTGGTTGTTCCAATTGTATCTTCCTTGAACAAAGACAACGGGTTTTAGTTTTTTATTCATATTTATTTTTTTTATTAATTCTAATATAATACGGAGATTTTCTATCCGCACTTTGAGTCAATTCGTACTTATCATATCCTAATAATTCATTTTCACAAAGTGTATGATTTAAAACATAATCTAAAAAAGTAGCATAAGACATTTCCTTTTTATCTGCTTCTTTTAATAATTCCATACGTTCGTCTAATTGATATACTACAGTTAAAAATTCCATTGATATATTTTCAAATGGAAATTTGTAATATTCTGGATTAATAAAAGGATTCTCTTCTTCAAAATTAGGAAAAAATTTATCAAAATAATATACTTCTAATTTTGAGAAAAATCTACTCTTTGTAATTATTTGAATATCATGACCAATATTTCTTCTTAACAATTTAGTATAGGCATTTCGTAATAACCTAGTATTTTTCTGCATTGGAAGTACAGTCTTATTACCGTAATATATAAATTTTCTTCTAATCCAGGATATCTTTACGCATATTAAAAATAGATCAGAATACATTTCCTTTAAGAAGTTTTTAGATAATAGTATATATTCATTTAACTCCATACCATCCGCGTCAGATTGATCAATATTTAATCTTGTGCTATTTTTCGGATGGTCTTCGGAGAAAACGTTTTCATATGTTTTCTTGTGGTGATTCATTGTTATTTATATTCATATTTGATGGTTGTTGTTCTTGTCCTAAATTACCTTCTGGAATATTTTCTTCAGTCATAAGACTATCAAGAATGGCTACTATTTGCTGATATAATTCTGGATTTTTTATTTTTACCTTATCTAAGAATTCTCTTACTTGTTCTATATTACTTGGGTCAACCCCAGCTTTTTGAAGTAAATCAAAAATTTCACGTAAAATTTGATTTTTCTGTTCCTTTGTATTATTTTCTAGTGAAAATTTATTAGCACTAAAACCTTGATACTTATTATTAATTTTTGACATCATATCTCCTAGATTAGTTCTCATTTGATCTTGAGATAATTCTTCAGTCTCAGTAATACCAGGGACCCCACTTGGTGAAGCTGGAGCTGGAACTACATTTTGTGTTTGTGTTGGTTGTATATCCATAATGTCTATATTATAGCACAGTGTATAAAAAAACACAATATTAAAGACCTCATTTCAAGAGGTCTTTTTTTTATTTACATTAATCTCATAACTATTATCCCATAGGGTTGTATTTAACCAGTCTACTATTTCGTCTGGTTTCATATTCCCAAAAAGTTGATGAGACAAATTATGGATTCTATTAGGTACGATACAAACACCTACAATTCCTCTATGATTTCTTGAACGAGGAGTTATGTGATGTTTTGTTAATCTTTCTGGATTACTAAGATAACATTTTTTCATATCCTTTGTTTTTTAGTAAAGTTAGACGTGCAAAAGGGGAATAATTAATATGAGAGTGATTAATTCTCTAATCAAGATTATTCATCTTCATTCCCCATTGGAAATTAAAATTTCCCCTTTTACACACCTAATAACAAATTTAATTTAATTATACTCCAGTACAAAAACAGGAGTCATTTTTACATGACTCCTGTTTTTTAGGTTTTAGGTAAGTATTTTACATACGCACCTGTTGTGTAGCTAACCCAAGCTTCTAGTCCTTGATTCTTATAAATTTTCTCTACTGCTAACATATTACCTTCTAGAGTCATAAGTTCACTTGGACAGACTGTTCCCTTTACATTAACTTGAGCAATACCACAATCAACCGACCATGCTAAACTTTTATCTTCTTTTTTACAAGAGGTAGAATATGTTTTTCCTGTATTAGGATTAATATATCTACAATTATAATGTTTAGCACTTAAATTTAAACTACTTTCATGAGTTAAAACAGCTGTAGCTATTACAGCTTTTTCACCGAATATATCTTTCATATATTCTTCAAATGTTAATACTTTTATTTCATCTATTTGTTCTGTTTCTGCTAATATTATTTCTTCTTTAGAATCAGTAGTTTTGGGAATTATTATAAATACTGATACTAAAAGAATTACTAGTATTTTTTTAAACATAGTGGCCCATAAGAGGGCTAACCTTCATTTCTTTACTTCGTTCTTAAAGAAACAATTGTTCTCTTGAGTTTTGTTATAGTTACACCTGAATTAACATTACCGATTGCAGCAATCACAAATCCGATAATTTTCAATATGCTATCTATTATACCTGCGACATTATCATAACCTAATTTACTAGTTATTCCAATTGCACCTAGAATAGATAATACTATACCTCCCCAAATTGCTAACGTTGATGATGACATATAATGATTTTAAAACAAATTATTAATAATTATATATAAATGGTTATATTTATATACATAGTATATTATACACTAGTAGTACCTTTTTTGCAACTAGTTAATTATTAAAGTGAAACTTTTTTTGCCAAAAAAATCATATAATCTACTTAATGTCACAACTGAATTTATAACATCTTTTTCTCCATCAGTATTTATATCCTTAAAATCATTTCCTACTAGTATACATCCTTCTATATCTGTATAAAAATTTCCAGCATGTATTCTTATTCCAGTTCTACCTGTAACATCTATTACTTCATAGGTATATTTTTTAAATTTTTTTGAATATGTGTAATTACAAATATATTTACCTGTTGGAATACATGAAATATTTATAGCATTATCTGCCCATTTTAATTCTAGGGTTTTAAAAGCAAACTCTTTTCCGTTGTAAGTTGCCACGGCATCTCCTAATATTTGTTTTGTATTACCTGGTTGTCTTATTATTCTAACTGTAGGTAAAGCTTTTGCTTCATTTAATATTTCGTCTGGAATATCTATAGCAACTCGTAAATCACTCAAGTCTTGATGTGAATAATCATAATAACCATAACCTTTTACTTCCCATTCTTCTGTTTCAGTATTCCACCAACTATTTTTAATAATAAATCTTCCTCTCTTACTACCATAAGGAGTGACTATTCCATCAACTAATTTAATTCCTTTATATCCAAAACCAACAGTTACAATTTTATGATATCCATCATTTCCTTTCTTAAGAGGACTTGAATAATTACCAACGGATATTGTTGTTCCAACTATTCCATTTTGATAAACAGCTGACATTAAACCTTTTACTGAATTTTCTGCCTCCGCATAACCACTTATTCTATGTGGATAAGCATCAGCCAAAATATTTTCTGTATCTACAACATTAATATATTCACTATGAGATAATTTTGTATCATTAGGAACAGTATTAATTGTTGAAACACCTCGGTCTGTCCATACTTTAAAAATGGCATCATCATATGTTCCTTCTTCGTTTGGACATCCATCTATAGCCTTAGCACCTGCATATAAATATCTAGGTGAACTATCAATAATAACATAACCACTAGGAAGACATTTTAATATACCTCCATTATCTTTTGTTAAAATTCTAAAATCTAAAATTGTCTTGCCTGTATACCATATTTTAAATTCTTCTTCTGTTGTTCCTATTTTAACAATATTAAAATAAAAATTACGTATAGCATCTTCAACTACTTTCAAAAATGTTGCATACCAACCGTAAGCATGACCTTCACAAGCTCCTAATTGTCTTTGATTATAAGTAGACAAAATTAATGACTCTTCATTAAAATATCTACAAGGTGTCTTAATCGTTGTCTGAACTCTTGAAAGTTTTATATTTCTTAAATCTAACGGATTTCTGACAGCCCCTAATGGAAATTTTATAGTATTATTTTTTTTAAATATATTGTTGAACATGTGTTTTTATTTTTAATTAATAATTTTTACTTAGATGTTTTAGTTGTATCTAAGGTATAAGCAGGTAATCCAGTTCTACCTAGTAAAGCACGAAAAGTTTTTCTTACTGCATCTTCTTTTGTTGTAGTACCAATAGAACTTCTTCCTTGTGTTGCATTTGCTAAGTTTCTAAACCCATATCCTAATGGAATCTTATCCAATGTTTCTGCAGATAAACCTAGGGGGGCATTGGCAAGACCTAAATAACTTATAGAACCTGGTACAAAAGTTTCAGCTAACGATTTTCCTCCATATAATAATTTTGTACCTAATCCAACATCTATAGGTTTTCCATTTTCATCATAAGATGGGTATAAAGGTTGACCAAATTGTCCTTGTGCTATTTCTCCTGAACCAGATAGAATCCACGGTTGAATAAAATAATCTTTTATCATTGAACCTAACGGATCTTGCATTATTGGAAACTTATCTGATAATTGCATAATTTGACTACCGAATGAACTCCCTGTGTATGTTCTTTCTGATGGATTAAACATATTCATCTGATAATAAGGAATAAGATTTTTAACATTTGTATTCCACATGCCAAATAACTTAACAACAGTTGGTGATTTTAAGTATTGATTATATTTATCCTCAAGAGCAACTTTTTCCTGTGGAGTTCTGCCTGCATTCATTTCATTTATCATAAAACCAATATTATTAAAAATTGAAGGATTATTGATTGCTGTTTTTGCTGTTTTAACTGCCATAGCATAAGGGAATGATAAGAATGGACTACCAACAATAGGAAGAGCTCTCATAACTCTTACAAAATCAGGCATAGCCGCATAGTTCATGAATGCTTCTGTTGCAACTTCAGATGCTTTTAATGGTGTTAAACGATATAACTTTTCTGCCCCACTTATAACTGGTTCAAGAATATCATCTTTGGTAAAAGGAACAGTTCTACTTACTTTAATAAGTTCTTCTTCTGTTAATCCAACCTTTGTTAAATAATCAAGAGTTCCAATTTTAAAAGATTGGTCAATATGTTCATACCATCTTGGCATACTATTAACTAAAGTATTAGCAGCACGAATAACTGGGTTATATTTATGTGTTTCAGCTTCTCTTGCTAAAAATCCTTTTAATTTTTCCATTTGAGTACTTGCTGATATTTCTCCAGTCGTAAATGAACCGAATTCTTCTGATCTTTTTATTGGAGCTTCCTCTAATGCTTCTGATAAACTTTCTGAAGGTGTTTTATATCTACCCATCTTTTCTTTCATTATTTTTTTAGCTCCAAATACCTCAGATTCAGTTATTGCTGCTTTATTTGCTATACCTTCCATACTAGCAAGTTTTTCAGATTGTTGTAATCCAGCTCTAATATTATCTAACGTCTCGTTAATGTATTGTTTAACCTCATTAAAGGTTGTTTGTTCATTAAATACACCTGTTAATTTTTCTTCTATTTTTAATTTGCCTAAAATTTCAGATGGTTCTAATCCTGTCACTTGTTTAAATCTTGTTGGATTATTATCAGCAAGATCTATTAAAGAATTTAAATCATTAAAGAACATATCCTTAAAACCTGCAGCTCCTAGTTTACCTTTTACAAGTAAACTCGCTTTTGTTATAGATTCTAAATAACCGGGTTTCCACATTGGAAGTCCCATCATAGATCCCATAAATAAGTTACCTATATTAGCAACAACGTGTGATGCGGCATTCATTGGAACCTTTGCAGATTTAAAAACAGAAAGAAGTGCTTCCTGTGCTTTTAATATTTTTTCAAAAGGTTTTAAATCTCTAACTTTATCATAAGAATTAACTACCTTAACAAGATCATCTGCTTCGGTTTTAATAGCTCCTTCAACATCAGAAATAGTTCCTAATCTCTTATGTAAAATATCATCAATGGTTGTTGCTTTTAATTTATCAATTACATCATCATACCATTTCACTCCTGTTTTTCCTTTTTCTGTGACTTTATATGCCTCTTGTAAATAATTTAAATTATAATTTTCACCAGCGGCTTCCAATAATGCTTTTGCATTATCTAAATTATCAACTACTTTAACTCCACCGATAAGTTCTTGTTTTAATGTTCCATCAGCCTCTCTAATTGCTTCATTTATTGTTTCTCCTATCTCATCTTTTATTGTTCTAGTAGCTCCAGGTTTCATAAAATCATCAATAGACTTAAAATCTGCTTTTCCTTCACTTCTAACTAAAATTGCACCCCTATTATTAGCTAAATTAATAACTTTATCTTTTAAATCAGCAATATCTGCAGCTTTTTTGGTAGAATACTTGAAAAAATCAGCAATTTCATCACCTTTTGGTGTTTCTTTTCCTAAAATATTAACGGAAGGTATTTTTCTGATCATTTCTTCTGTGGTATCACCTATTAAACCACCTTTAAAACCGTATGGAGTCTTATTAATTCTATCTAAGTAGGTAGTTCCAGTAAGTTCATCAAATTTTTCACCACTTTTAATCGCTTTTTGACTAATTTTATCAGCTAAATTCGTATATCCAGTTGCTCCTTTTTTAATAGCAGAACTTAATCCTGTTGTTTTAATACCTGTTCCTTCAATTTCTGGTGCAAGTTGAGATATTTTTCTTGCAAAAGGCATTAAATTCATTACAGTTGCAGTTTTTTTCTCTAATCCAGAAGTTAAACCTGTCAATCCACCCTTTAGAGCACCCTTTAATCCAGATTCTCCAATTGTCGTTGCAACTTTTGCTCCTTTAACGAGACCAGTTCCAACTCTTGGAATTAAAGCAGCGGTCCCAGCGGTTAACCAATTAACTGGATCGAACATAACATCTAAAGCAAAACCTAACGGAATTTGAACACCTCTAGATACTCCATATTGTTTTAAAATATCACCCGAAGTTAATCCGGTCTTCATTGCTGTGTTTATATTTTCACCTAAAGTATTTTGTGTACCTTTTCCTAAAGCATATTGAGCTGTTCCAGCAATTGCATTCAATGGTTTTTGTAATGCCTTTAATCCTTTCAAAAAAAGTCCATCTGAACTTCCTGTATCTTCTGTTGGGGCTTCGTTTGATCCATACCATTTATTTCTTATTTGCGTACTTCTTAATTGTTCTATTTGTTTATTGACAGAAGCTAATTGTTTATCTGTACTAATATCAGAACTCGTAGGAGTTGTATTGGGTAAATATGCAGTCGAAGAAGAACCCAAATTTTCTTTGAGTAAATTTGATCTATTTTGTAAAGCCTCCAAAGGTGTAGCCATATGGGTCTATTTTAACATAGTACTCTCTTGTCCTAAAGCATAAAAATATTTTTTAAGCTTATAATCGGGAATAAATTTAACTGTAGGTTTGGCTGGAATAGTTCTTATAACTTTTTCATTTACATCTACCATTCTTCTAGATTTATGTATAGTTAAACGAAACTCTCCCCAATCTGGTAATTTAATTACTTGTTTATTTTTTAATTCTCGAGACATAGTCTTTACTAGTCCATAAAAAATATCCTTAACAATTTGTAAATCAGATATACCAGAATTAATTGCTATATTTTTATAAAATTCTTCTGATGATATACTTTTCATATTTATCTTTTAATTGCTTCTGCCCAAAGTGCTTCTGTTAATACTACTGTTCCTTTATCAAAAATAAAATGTTCATAAGCTTTTTGTGGTGTCATTAATGGACTATTTGTCGGATAAACAGTAATAGTTATATCTGGTAATTTAAAGCCAACGGTTTGTAAATAATATCCTAAGGAAAATGGTGTAAATGGAACTTTATGAAATTCTCCTGGACCTGCTTGGTTTCCATATATTACTTGTGATAATGTTACATATCTATCTACCTCTTCTTTTGTACTTAATGATTTTCCTGTTACATTTAATATCCAAAGTTTTGCAAGTTCATCAAAGTTTGTTGTAGA
>Ga0172381_10000478_pt1 | contig 48071 bp, 71 predicted proteins | sample Leawel6488metaG_FD_119754 | JGI IMG/M metagenome (GOLD analysis project Ga0172381, IMG submission 119754) | Leachate microbial communities from a municipal landfill in Southern Ontario, Canada - Leachate well 64-88 metaG | ecosystem: Engineered > Solid waste > Landfill > Unclassified | place... | reverse complement strand
CTGATTATCACCCCTGCTTCTGGCTGTACGGTTGCGATAAGCAATATCAGCGTAAAGGCTTTGACTGATGCCACAGGTGATTTGACGGTGGATGGGAATATAAAGATAAAGAGTCCCATCCAAACAATAGACAACGTAAATGTTATTAGATTTGACAATCCAACTTTAAACACATTTCTTGGTTATCAAACCGGAACAAACACAACTGCCGGATATAATAATACTTTTGTGGGCTGGCAATCAGGTCTTGCAACCACCTCAGGAAATAACAATACAGGAATAGGCATACATACGCTTTTAAGCAACACATCTGGAAGTACAAATACCGCAGTAGGAGGTCACGCCAACCCTTACGGAACGTATGGATACAGCAATACTTCCATAGGATACCACTCCTTGTATAGTCTTGCCGGGGATTCCAATAATAATGTTGCTCTTGGTTATGAGGCTGGAGCATTACAGGCTAATGGCAGCACTGTTCTTGCGGCGGCGAGTAACTCTGTTTATATCGGCTCTGGTGCAATGGGGTACAATGATTCAGACAGCAATAGTATTGTTATCGGGTATGAGGCAGTCGGGGCAGGGGCTAACACAGTTGTTGTGGGAAATGATTCTATAACGGACACCTACCTAAAAGGGATTGTTCACACCTCCAGCATACCAACTAATATCACCTCCCACTCCGCCACTGAAGACGTTACTGCCGCCACTATGTACGGTAATGTCCACAAAATTACCGGAGCATACACGGTTACTTTACCTGCCGCAGTAGTTGGAATGTCGGCTATATTCAGGGCATCAACTGCCGCCGCTTTTTCAGTTGACACAAACGCCGCAGACCATTTTGAAATGTTTGATGGAACGGTTTTGGATGGAGGGGATAAAATCACTTCCAGTGGCACTAAAAACGAGTTCGTAACCATTTATTGCGAATCAGCTAATACGTGGATTGTGATAGGGCAGAATGGTGCCTTCACGGATGGAGGGGCTTAATTATGCGTAAGATAATTATATATCTCTTTTGCCTGTTATTCTTTGCCGGTCAGGCTTTCGGATTTGGCTTAACCGGAATGACAGGTGGAGGAATGAGGCTTGTTGCAAGTGGCACCTCCACCGCCGCCAACACTCAATTAAGCCTTGTTAACGGGACTGCCTTTGCCTATCTGGTGGGAGTTGACCTTAGTGCTTATCAGACCGGGAAATACCTTCTATCGGTCTATAATAGCTCAACTGGTTTACTCATTGCTCAAGGTTATTGCTCTGCGACACCTCCGGCGGGGGAGACACTGGGGAGTAATTTTACCAATGCTGATTTTGCAAGCGATGAACCACCAGGAACTGCATGGACTAAAGGTTCTGGATGGACAATATCTGGTGGAGTTGGGGTCGGGGCTACACCAGCCCTGATGACGCAGGGGACTGCTATAAATGGAACACTTTATAAACTTGGGATTGATCTTAAATCAATTACAAGTGGGGCGTTATCTTTTCGCTTCAACACCACAAACTATGGAAGTTATACTTCTATAGGTGACAATCTTTTTATCTATAAAACTTCTGTTGTTTCTGCGGTTGCTTTTGGTTTGCAGGGTAATGGGACATTTAGTGGAACAGTTGACAATGGTGTTTTTTGTCAAGTCCTCGACCCTCCTTCCACCGGAGTCCGAATTGTCTCTGCAAAATTAGGGGCAACGCAGAACTGGCTTTATAAAGGGACTGGGGCGGTGAATGCAGATATAACGTATAAGATTTATAAGGCTGGAGAATAAACTTAATCTATGTACAAAAATTTTACATAGGGTAATTTATGGAAAAACTAACTAAAAACTTTTATCGTGAAGAATTTAAATGTAGATGTGGATGTGGACTAATGGCTATTAACCCTGCTATTGTTCAACGTCTACAGGTTGTTAGAGACATCATCAATGTTCCTATTCATATTAATAGTGGATTCCGCTGTAACAAGCATAACCTTGAAGTCGGAGGAGCCAAGGAATCTCAGCATATGTTAGGAAACGCAATAGACTGGTATACATTAGATTATCCCTTGGATAAAGTTGCTGAACTATTAGTTCATTGGAGTGGAGGGTTTCACTATTATAAGGAGTATAAGTTTATTCACATAGATATTGGGAATGAGAGGAGATGGTAAGATGATAGAATCCGTGGCTTGGGCACTAGGCGCGACCGGTATATCATTTGCAGTTGCTACAGGAGTAATAGGGGTAGTACGGGCACAACAGAGTGATAGAAAATGTCCTGATCATTCTAGTATGAAACAGAATGTAGAGGATTTTAAATCTCTTACTCGCGCAATTATAGTTGCCTTCTCAGACATCGCAAGTATTAAACAGGCTATGGTCTGGATGGTAGTAGAAAAAAATGACGACTCTCCCGAGGGAAAGGCTCTTGTGGATAAGGTCGTTCAAGCTATGATGTCAAAACCTGTAACAAAAAAGGAGTAATATTATGAGTACTGCATTTAAACTGGATAACGTAGATGGGAAGAAACTGTTGAAAGGTCTTGCTGTGGCAGTAGGTGGGGCAGGTTTAACCTACCTAACCGAGTGGATTTCTGGCACAGATTTTGGAACTGCTACTCCAATGATAGTTGCTGGATTCGGCTTCCTCGCGAACTTTATTCGTAAGTTCTTCACTAATACTGAAGGAGTAGTATAATGGGAATAGCTGAAATCGCAGGTCAACTTCTTCTCGAGGGTCTAAAGATGTATGAGGCTCATATTAATGACCCTAAAGTAAGACTAAATGCTCGTTTAGAAGTTAAGAATAACTTAAAGAAAAAAGTTCTTGAAATTGTATCTAAGGAGGTGGATGTTGAAAAAGCAGATGCGTTGGCTATTGCCTTACTTAGTTCTCTTGAGTCTTTGTAGTTGTGAAGTACTTCAGGTAAAAGAGACAGTAGTTTATAAAGATGTTCCTGTGAATACTATCGTTCTAAATGGAACTGAGTATTCTATGGATACCTTTATGGTAGTAAGACGTTCTACTTATCTTGGAGTTTGGGACAAACTAGTAGAGCGCGACAACCAACTTCGGGAATGTTTAGAACGAGAGAAAGGTAATTAGTGGATACTAACTTCACTCCAGATATGAATGAGAAAACTAAGGCAATTATTCATAATTGCTATCTGGACACTAAGTTCATGTGCCGAGCTATTTTTCCAGAAATCTTTCGTGCACCTTTCTCTTCTCTACATGACAAGATATTTGAAGTTGTTAGTAGTGAGAATAATAAAAAAGCTATAGCTGCTCCTCGTGGACTCGGGAAGACATCTATTGCTCGAGCTATAGCTTCAAAAGGGATTCTATTTCGAGATTATCATTTTATCGTCTATCTATCTAATAGTGCTACATTAGCCGAGATGCAAACTGAGAACATTAAACGAACTCTATTATCCAATAAGACAGTCCGTTCACTATTCGGAAATATCAAGATTAGTGATATAGGTGAGATGGATGATACATTCTCTAAACTCGCATGGGTAGCTTTCGGTAACACTTTCGTTCTTCCTCGTGGTATGGGACAGCAGATTCGTGGTCTAAACTGGGCAGGTTATCGACCTGATCTTATCATTATTGATGATCTTGAGAATAAAGATGAGATTCGTAATGAGGATCTGAGACAGAAACAGAAGGAATGGTTTTTCTCTGATGTTATGAAGACTGAAGATATGTACGGGAAGCCTCCTGTGATTATCTATATAGATACTATTAAACACGAAGATTCACTTCTTCAGTTACTGATAGATGCTCCTGAGTGGCACTCTACTCGTCTAAGTATTTGTAATGAGAACTATGAGACCTATGATGTCAACTATATGACCACTGAGCAGATTAAACAGGAAGTCGAGGAGCATAGGCAGAAAGGTCTTATGGACCTCTTCTATATGGAGCGGATGAATCTTCCTGTGTCAGTTGAAGATGCTGTATTTAAAGAGGACTATTTCAAATACTTCGAGGATAATGGAGATACACTTAGTATTAAAACAGTTACTGAGGATGGAACTATAGTCGAAGAAAAGATTCCTACATCTCGTCTCCTCCATGTGACTATCTGCGATCCAGCTAAAACTGTTCAACTTCATAGTGCTGAGAGCGCTGTGCTAACTATTGCAGTAGATAGAGAATCTCATAAGATCTTCGTCCGATCTATTGAAAGTCGTAGAGTTCGACCTGATTCTCTTTATGATACTATGTTTGGTCAAGTATTACGTTATAAGAGTATGATACTGGGAGTCGAAGTAACTTCTCTCCACCAGTTTATATCTCAGCCTATTGAGAATGAAATGAGAGTTAGAGACCTTCATCCTACTTATATTGAACTTCAGGCAGTTGGAAAGAAGGAAGGACGTATAGCTAACCTTGCACCTCTATATAAACTAGGCTATATGTATCACAATAAGGTTAACTGTGGACCTCTGGAAACTCAACTTCGTTCTTTTCCTCGTTCTCGTCTATGGGACGTGATGGATGCAGCTGCTTATATCAATAAGATTATGGATGAGCTTGCATACTACTTCGACCCGCCTGATATGGGCGAGGATACTGAGAAGGAATATGGAGAACTTGATTTTGAAAAACCCTATGAAAATTGGAGAACTTTATAATGCCTCAAGTAATACAAGGTCAACTTAACTATGGTTCATCTGATATATTGAGTAAGGATATGGGTTACTCCTATCCTTATGAATTAGATCTCAGACCAGGTTCTCGATTACATACGAAACTAAAGGAAGAGATACTATATCGTGCTCGTGAATCTCATGATCTTATAGCTAATCGAGTAAGTTCCTGGAATGAGGTAGAACGAGTTATTACTGCATATATAGATATAGATGATAAGGAGAAGGAAGTCAAGAATAATGATAGTAGAAAACCTGTATCAATAGTATTTCCATATTCCTTTGTGATTATGGAAACTATTCTTACCTACCTAGTTATGGCATTTCTAACTGATCCTATAATTAAATATGAAGGTGTATCACCAGAGGACACAGTTGGAACTATGTTACTTGAGAAAGTTATTAGACACCAGTGCTATCGTTCTAAGATGGGTCTATCCTTACACACTTTTCTACGTGACTCCCTAGTTTATGGTATGGGAGCTAGTGCACCAGTATGGACTAAGAGAATGGGACTTAAACCTTATAAGACTATATTTGGAGAACGTGATTTTAAGGAAACAGTAGTCTACGAGGGCAACAAACTTAATAATATAGACCCTTATCTTTACCTTCCAGATCCATCTGTTCCTATCCAGAGAATTCAAGAAGGTGAGTTTGTAGGATGGGTTGAACCTACAAATCGTATGGATCTAATGAAACGTGAGGCTACAGGTGGTGGATCTATGTTCAACGTCAAGTATCTTAAGGATATTAGACTACAAGGTAGTTCTATCTTTAAAGATAATAGATCAGACAGAAATAAGAAAACTGGGGTAGGGCTCTATACAACTTTAGACGTGACTATTCATAATCCTGTTGATGTTATCTGGTTGTATGTAGATTTAGTTCCAAAGGATTGGGAGTTGGGAACTAGTGAACAACCTGAGAAATGGTTGTTTGCACTAGCAAATGACGAAGTAATTATACAAGCCAAGAAACTTGGACTTACTCATGGAATGTTTCCTATTGTAACAGCAGCTCCTGATTTTGATGGCTATTCAGTTCTTCCACTTGCACGGACTGAGATACTGTATGGTATGCAGGAAGTTTTAAATTTCCTCTTTAACTCTCATATTGCTAACGTTCGTAAGTCTATTAATGATATGTTAGTAGTTGATCCCTATCAGGTCAATATCGCAGACTTAAAAGACCCAAATCCTGGGAAACTTATTCGTCTGCGTAGACCTGCATGGGGTAAGGGAGTGAAAGATGTTATACAGCAACTTAATGTAAATGATATAACTCGGGCGAATATAGCTGACTCCTCCTTCATCCTCGAGTGGATGAATAAGATAGGTGCAGCAGATGAGAGTTTAATGGGTGCTCTACGTAAGGGAGGTCCTGAAAGACTTACTGGACAGGAGTTTCAGGGTACTCGTTCTAGTGCTATCTCTCGTGTTGAGAGACTTGCAAGAGTTATTAGTATGCAATCTATGCAAGACCTTGGTTATATGATGGCTGAGCATACTCAGCAACTTATGACTGAGGAAACTTACGTTGATATTACTGGCAGATGGCAAGAGGAACTTACTCAAATCTTAGGAGATAGTAAAAAAGCTAAAGTTTCTCCCTTCGATTTAATGGTTAACTATGATGTTATGGTAAGTGATGGTAGTTTGCCTAATGGTTCTATGGATTCATGGAGTCAGATATATAAGATTCTGGCAGAGAATCCTGGACTTGGTCAACAGTTTGATATGGTTAGGATATTTGAGTATATAGCTACGTTGGGAGGGGCTAAAAACGTGAGTGATTTTAAGATTCAGCCTAAGGTTCTGCCTGATAATGAAGTTATGAATATGGCTGATAAGGGTAATATTATTCCTATGCCAGGAATGGGAGGTGGAAATGTCCAAGGAATATAGAAGTTCAGTTAGTGCTTTTCAAGACTTTGTAGAAAGTAGTGTCTGGCAAGATATTCTACATGAATTAGATGTGTGGCTGGAGGATTCTAGGAATATCCTAGAGAGTGATGAGAAAGCACCTGATATAGAAACTGTAAAATTAGTTCAGGGGCGTGTAAGAGCGATAAGGGAAGTTAAACAGATGCCTTATGTAATAATAGAAAATATTAAACAAGATAATGAGAAAGGAGATTAATAATGGCTGATGATATTACTAAAGAAATAGACGAACTTATTGGTAGCCTTGCTGATGGGTCGTCAAAAGAGGTACCAATAGGAGATGTTACTCCTCCTACTATTACTCCTCCGCCTGAGGATGTAAAAGTAGAGGATACTACTCCACCTCCAACTCCTATTTTAGATGAGAAGAAAGATGAAACTATACCAGAAGATAAGGAGGGGGCGCCTGCTCCAAAAACTGATGATGGTATTCCTGCGAAAGAAGTTCCTGTTCCTGATTCTTCAACTCCTGTTGGTAGTGGAGATGAAACTCAGGAAGAATTGCGGGAAAGAATTAAGTTGTTACTGTCTCATATCGAGAATATTACTACGGTCTCTCCTATACCTCCTGCAACTGTTGTACCGAAAGCAGAGGACAAGTCTAAGGAAGTCGTGCCTACGCCTATCTCGGACAAAGGTACTATAACAGTAACGGATTTTGTAGGGGATAAGTCTATTGACGATATTATAGACAGTAAAGAGCAGTTAAATGATCTACTTAATCAGGTCTATCAGAAAGCACGAGTTGATGCTAAAGAAGACGCAGCAAAAGCCATTTTGTCTGCACTACCTGAACTGGTTAGTACTCAGGTTAAAGATGTAAATGATACGGCTACGTTAGTTAATGACTTCTTTAAAGTTAATGATGATCTGTTGTATGTACGAAAGACAGTTTCTCAAGTCGCTGCTCAGGTTCACGCTGAAAAGCCTGAGTTAGATATTCAAGGAGTCTTTAATGAGGCAGCTAATAGAACTCGTACATTGTTAGGTATCAAACGTGCTGTAAAGAATAGTGTTAAGAAATTTGATGATCCTGCTTTTGTAGATCCCAATAGTGTTAAGAAGAAGGTAGTTGCTTCTTCAGGAATTCAGAAAGAAATTGATGAACTTATTTCTTAGGAGGTATTTAAAATGAGTTTGGAAACTGGAAAAGATGTATTAGATCTATTAAATATTGGAGATGAGCGAGCGTCTGGCTCACTCACGAAAAGTGGTAAGACCATTTTTCTGGTCGACGCAGATGATGGATATGAGATGAAGGTTTCTGAGCAGATGGTCTTTATTGACCTCGCTGCTGCAACAGCTTTCAATATCACTCTTCCGTCTGTTAGAGAAGCTATGGGTAAAATTTATGCTATTACTCCTACTTTTGCTGCTGGGTCAGTTACTATTGCTGATAAAGATGGTGATGCAGCTAAAGGAGATATTGGCGCAACGACAGCTCAGACCATTATTCTATATTCAACTGGATATAGATGGGTTGTCCTCTTCAACGCTGTAACTACTTAATGGGAGGTGATGTATGAGTTGGCGAGGATCTCTTTTAAGAGCTGGTATTGATATTAGTGAGGGAAAAGTATCTCTTGTGCAAGGATTAGGGATTAATGCACAGGATGCTCAGATTCTTCACTCTGCTCGTATTGCTACGGGAACTGCAGGAGGGACTTCTATTGCTATAGATGCCACTGACTTTCAGTGGTCAGAGGCTTTTGAACTTAGGTATCATATATCTGATTGGGCAGATACTTATACCCTCACTGAGTTCAAAGGTATTTACTTGAGGGTTGAGAATAGGGAAGCAAATGCAGCTGCTAGTATCTATGGAGCTCAAATCTATGGTGTAGCTAATGCCGTAAATACTGGTAGTGTTTGGGGAGCGTTAGTTTATGGTTATGCTAAGGGAGCACTTGGAATTACTATAGGAAATCTCTATGGTATTCAAAGTGAGATCTCTTGGGATGCAGGTTCAGCTGCACAAACTATTACTACCGAAGCTACTCCATTTCTTGGTAAGGTAACTGGAGGACAGTTATCTGATTATACCAAAGTTCATGGTATGATTCTGAGATTTGGAGATATGGACGGTGGAAGTAGAACCTATGGTAATGGTATCAAGATTGAAGATGATGGTGATATGAGTGGGACATGTGTTCTTACTACAGGTATTAATATTGCTATAGGATGTACTACTGGTATTAGTCTTAGCGGAACTATGACTACTGGTATTAATATAGGAGCATGTGCCACAGGGTTGAGGCTGGCTAATGATTCTTTGTTATCGTTAGGTACTACAGTTACTACTGCCGAGACTAAGATTACTGCAGAGTTTGATGAAACTACGACTGGTATTGGTCTGATTAACTTAGGTTCAGTATCTGTTCCTATGGTACTTAATACTAATCCTGGATCAGCTGTGATTGCTGAGACTGTTAATATTAATCACTCTGCAGGTGCTGGAGATTGTGACGATCTTATTGCTGCCTATCATAAAGTTAATGTTATAGGTAGTGGAGACGCAGGTACTACGATAGTTGGACATGCATCTCGTGCATATGTAGGACTTACTGGTGGAGCTGATAACTCTGTAGCTTCTGCTGCTTATGGTTCTCAGCCTTGGGCAAGACATCAAGGTACTGGAGCTATTACAGCTATGTCTGGAGTGTCAGCTAAGTTGGATGTTGGAGCTGATGCATTTACTGCTTCTACTGTTAATGCTGGTCACTTCCATATCGATGGAGATGCTATAGTAACTGGTCAGTTTGACGGAGTAATGATTGAAATTTATCCAGCGGTTACTTCTATGGATAATGGACTTAAGATTGCAGTAGATGCTGGAGCAGCTGTAGTCAATGCTATTGGTATTGCTGGAACAGTTACTACTGCTATTGATATGGCTAGTGCAGTATCAACTAACCTTATGGCTCTTCCCGCTGCTGGTACAGGGCCTGTAGTTGCTAATGCTCTGGTTCCTGCTGCAGTTCCTGATGGAACTACTGTTGGAGCAGCTGCAGCACTGAAAGTACTTATTAATAACGTAGCGTATTATATAGCCTTATATGATTCGCTTCATGCTTAAACTTTAATTATAGGAGATTCCACTATGCAATTAGAAGTAATGGAAAGATTAGTTTTATTAAGTATTCTTCCTCGTGAGGGAAACTTTACAACTCTTAAACTGATGCGTAAACTTCGAGAGGAGTTATCATTTAGTGAAGAAGAACATAAACTTCTTGGATTTATTCAAGAAGGAGATCGTGTAAAGTGGAATCTCCAAGCTAAAGTTGAGAAAGATTTTGAGTTTGGTGATGTTATTAGAGAGGTTATTGTAAATCAACTAAAAAAACTTGATAGAGAGAATAAGTTATCTGATGATAGTTTTACTCTCTACGAAAAATTTATAGGAGGTAACTAATATGGCTGGATTTTTAGGAATGCGTGGAAGTGGTGATTGGGCAACAGATCAGAGGCCGAAGAATTGGAGAGAGGTTATTCTATATGAATATCCTAATGGTTCTGCCCCTCTTACTGCTATTATGTCAAAGTTAGGAAGTGAAAAAGTAGACGATCCTGAATTCAACTGGTGGACGAAGACGTTGCCAACTCAAGCTGCTGATATTACTGGGGTATATACTGATGCAGCGATGAGTACTTCGTATGTCTCAGGTGGAGTAGCGGGAACAGTTCTATACATCAAATGCTCTGAAGCTGATAGTGATCATTTCAGAGCTGGACATCAGGCTCTTCTGAGAGATGTCAGCGACTATGATGTAGATGTAAATGGTAAAGTTCTGGCTGTCCAGAAGAACGGGTCGAGTTCTTGTATTACTGTCAGACTATTGGAGACTGATACTGCTACAGCTCAGAGTCATGATCTTAGTAATGCTGATAGAATTCTGGTAATTGGTAACATCAACTCTGAAGGTGCTACTATGCCGGCGGCAATCAGTTATGATCCTACTAAGATCTACAATTATACTCAGATCTTTAGAACATCTCTTGATATTACTCGTACTGCGAGACTCACTAAGTTGAGAACTGGTGATGCTTATAAAGAGATGAAGAGGGAGTGTCTGGAACTTCATTCTATTGAGATGGAGAAAGCCTTCCTCTGGGGAATCATGACTGAAAATATCGGGGCTAATGGTAAACCTGAGCGGACAACTCGTGGTCTAATTAATGTTATTAAGACCTATGCGTCTGGTAATATTAATGACTTTACCCTCAATACGACTTACTCAGGCGATACCTGGACTGCGAGTGGTGAGGATTGGATTGATTACTACTTGGAGCTAATGTTCAGATACGGGAGTGCCGAGAAGTTCTGTCTTGCTGGTAGTGGAGCACTTCTGGGTCTTAACAAAATTGCTAAGACCTATGGTCAGTGGTCATTTACCCCTCAGACCAAATCCTACGGTATTCAGGTTATTGAGTGGGTAACTCCGTTCGGAAAGATTAACATCAAGACTCATCCTCTATTCTCGTATGAGGCAGCTAATAGAAACTCTATGGTTATCTATGAGCCTGCTAATTTGAAGAGTAGAATTATTACTGATACCAAGTTCTATAGTGATGGTGAACAGCAGAATACTGGCTATACGAGGAAGGATGGGACTAACGAAGAGTTCCTTACTGAGATAGGACTCGAATACCACTTTCCAACTGGCTGGGGTTATCTAAATGGTGTAGGATTAGATAACATAGTGTAACTTCAATTTACAAAGGGGGAGACTTCGGTTTCCCCTTTGTATAAAAATTTTACATAGAGGATTAAATGAACTTACTCCAAATCAGAACTCAACTCGTGAAAATTACAGGTCGATATGACCTTGTTGTAGATACCTCAGCATGGGTAGATGCAGGTGCGAACTATTATATTCAAGCAGCTCAGGATATGCTAGAGCGCATAGTAGGAACTCTTCCTGAGTCAGAAGGTAGGATATGGGAAACTCTCAGTGTTGGAGGATATTATGTCTCCTTTCAGAAACGTTGTAGGTTCATTAGTGACGTCTGGATTAATACTTCAGATGAGAGATATCAACTAGAAAAGAAAAGTTGGGAATGGTTAAAAGGAGAATATCCTGATCTTATTTCTGGGTCTGATAATGGAGAGCCTCTCTACTACTGTCCTGCCAAGTTACGTGAAATAGATGCAACTGATAAGGGAGCTACTGGAGTATTCTATAATTACTCCTTAGCAACTTCTAAGGATTTTAGAGGAATAATTATTCTACCTGCGACTGATGAACAGATAGATGTAGAGATAGTAGGAAACTTCTATCAACCTTTACTTTCTACTGATACTGATACTAACCTTTGGACTATCCTACATCCAGATACATTAGTAAAAGCAGCTGTTTATCAGATGGAACTATTTTATAAAGATAGATATAAACTCAAGAATATCCTAGATGCTATCACATGGGATACACTTGAGATTGGTAAGGACGTAGTAGAAGAGGAAATAACTGCAGTTAGTCAAATGGAGGGCTAAATGAGTTTTACATTAGAAGAAAAAGAACAACTTTATAAGGAATTTAAAGAGAGAATGTTTCCTGAATATCAGGAACTTATGTATCTTAATATGCCTAGGATAATTGGGAATCTTATAGACCAGCACTTAAATAATGCAAAGATTAAAGAAGGTCTATATTCTAAACGACCTGAGTTCAAGAAACGTCCTGATGTAGTTGCATCTATTATGCAGAAGATAGAGGGAAATAATACCTTGATGAATCCCGATGAAATTATTGAAAAAGCTATTCCTGAAATAGATAAAATCCTGAAGGATATTAAACCTCTAGACCTTGAGACAGTAGGTAAGAGACCTAATCTTAGTATTAATGGAGATTTATAATGGAGATTATTCAGGAATCTAGACTATATTATGGTAGAGATGATGAGTTTAGTCTATTCTTAGATTCCAAAGATGTATCTAAGGGACTCAGACCTTCCTCTCGTTCTCCTCGTAATACTGAGTATGATATAGTATGTAGTGGAGTAATTGGAAGAGATGGTTCTTTGACGAGACAGGAATCTATGACTAGGATAGATACCTCAGTTATTACTGACGCCTTTCCTTACCCACAAATCTTCGTATTTCCAGATCTAATAATTATATTTGGAAGTACTAAGATTTATGAGTATGTTGGCACTACTCTTACTCTCAAACTCACAGTTACAGCTGGAAATCTTTGGAGTTGTATTGCTAAGGGTCTATACGCCTATATGAGTAATGGAGTAGTAGCAGTTGAACGTAGTCCTGAAAGTGGAGTCTATGCACTTGCAACTGATGTTCCAATAGTGGAATCTATCTGTGACTTTAATGGTCAAGTGATTGTAGGTGCTCCTACAATAGCAACAGTAATTAGTGAACTTTAATGGAGGTTTAAAATGGCAAGAGGCGATGTAACTATATTTCAAGAAGCAATGGCAAAAATGCTTGATGGGGATTGGGCGAGTTCAGACCATTTCTATCTGGCTATTTGTGATAATACTACCACACCAGCAGCTGCAACTGGGACTCCTGTTTTGGGTGATTTTACTGAAGTAGGAACAGGTGGAACTTATGTGACTGGTGGGACTGACTTGGGAACATTAGCTTCTCTTGTTACCCAAGCAGCAGGAACAATGACCTTTGACTCAGCCACAAATCCCACTTGGGCTCAAGATGCAGGGAATGACACTGACGCTTATTGGGGGATTATCTATAATTATACAGATGCTGGCAAAGACGCACTTGCTTTTGTTGATTTAGGTGGGCCAGTAGATATGACTGCTGGAGATTTAACAGTTACTTGGAACGTAAGTGGAATTTTTACTATTGCTCTATAGGGGGTTTAAATGCCGGCAACAACTTGGCGAGTAAATAATTCAACAGCTCTTGGTGGTGAAGTTTGCAGTCCTTGGCAAGCTAACCACGCCTATGCACTTGGAGCAAGGTGCGTTTGCACAGTGGCTTACGCAACAGCAGCAAGACGCGCACTGGTGTTTGAGGTAACAGATGATGGAACATCCCATGCTACGACACAACCAACTTGGCCAGCTAATCCAGGAGATACGGTAGTTGATAATGGCGTTACCTGGACTTGTCGTTCTCCCGGAGACGGAAGTTGGGATAATGCCTCCTGTTATTTATATTATGTGCTCAACCACGCGAGTCCTGCGGCGGGCGATACAGTTTATATTGATGATGGCCACGCTGAAAGCTGGTCGTATGCTGATTATGTAATTCTGGGGATAAATTCAAATACAAACCCTTTGAAAATCTATTGCGTGGATAAGTCAAGTGACGCTTTATCAACTGGAGCAATTATAGAAATTGCTAATGGCTCAAACAAATATTTTCAGTTTAAATATTTTGGCTATGTATATGGAGTAACATTTAAACAATCCTCAAATAGAGATATTCAGTTTAATGAGGGGAGTGGACCTTTTTGGATTTTTGAGGGAAATGGTACAAGTAAGGCATTTTCTATCGGTACTGGGTATGCGATAGTTGTTAATGGTGGTCAAGCCAGGTCATCAGTCGTCAAGGTGATAAATGCAGGGATACAGTTAGATAACGCATCTGGCCGAATTCATCTCTACGGGCAAAATGGATATTTCGAGTGGGTGGGCGGAGTGTTAACGGCAGCATCAGGGGTAACTAAGCTTATTGACGGAGATTATGGACCTCGACTTGTCAAAATAAGGGATGTTGATCTTTCAGCAGTTGGTTCTGCAAAGGCATTGGTCGACGTTGGAGATGGCTCTTTTAACGATATACTCTTTGAGCGATGTAAATTCCCGGCGAGTTTTACACCAGTCACGGGGACGTGGAACTTTAACGGGGGAAGAGTAAGATGTCACCATTGTTCGGACGCCAATAATACTTATGATTTCAGGGAGGATACTCCACAGGGAACCATAGTCGACGAAGAAACGATAGTACGAACTGGCGGAGCAAGTGACGGCGTAACTCCTCAAAGTTGGAAAATGTCAAGCGGTGCGAACAACCCTGATACGAATAACCATTTTGCCCTTGAGTCACCCCCAATAGTAGGCTGGACGGAATCAACCACAGAAAAAACCTTCACTATTGAATGTCTTTTAGATTCAGCAACCAATCTCCAGGATGATGAAGTATGGATGGAGTTGGAATATCCGGCTAACGGGACAGATGGTCTTGGGGCGGTGGCAAGGGATAAATGCGCTCAACTTGGAACTCCAGCGGATAAAAGCGCGGGAGTAGGAGACGAGAACTGGACGACAACGGGATTGACTAATCCTAATTCCTTTAAATGCTCGGTGACGGTAACACCCGGCAAAGCGGGTCCGATTACGGCAAGGATTTATGTGCCAAAGGCAAGCACGACTATTTATGTAGATCCTATAATTACGGAAAGTTAATGGCTCGTCAATACTTTATACCTGGATTTGGTTTTATAGATGCAGGAATTGGGAAGGAATATCTTATTCCTGGTATGGGGTTTATAGAGGAGGAAGAAGGTGAAAATGTAGAAGTTAGTTGTAGTGTTGATAGTCTATCTATCACAACCTTTGTATCCTCAGTTAAACTTAATGCTAATGTAAGTGTAGGAACAGTAAATTTATCTACTGCTGAAGGTAAGGCATTTGTAGAATATCCTACTGTTGTTCAGGCTGAAGTATGCCCATTAACTATTACAACATATAAAACTACTATACCGATAGATATAAATCTTTTGGCTAATGTTTGTAATTTAACTATACAGAGTAAAGTAGCTAGTGTAAAGAATGTAATTTCTATTTTAGCTACTTCTAAAAGTCTTACTTTACAAACTTATGATGTAGTTATAGAATATGATAGAAATGTTCTAGTAAATCTTACTACTTTAGATATAGCTTCACACAAAGCTAATATTAATGCTAGAACAAATGTATTAGCATTAAGAAAACCACTACGAATTACAACTTATCAATCTACTATTTTCCAGTGGGAACCTCACTATGGTGATTGGAGAGACTGGAAAGGTCAAGGGGCGTGGGCTTTTACAGAACAGCAAAATAAGTGGGGATACTTAAATAATCCAAGATGGAAAGTTACCCCTCAAACACCAGTTAACTATACTGGAAATGAGTCTAATGAGCCTCAAATATGGACTCCTCCTGGAGGAATATACTCTGCTAATGGTAGTGGTAAGCATCTTCCTTGCGGTCACTGGCATAAGGTAGCTATTCTAAAAGATAGTATATATGTTCCCTATGTTTTCACTACTGATGTTAATAATTATGTGAGTGTGTTTAACAAAGAAGGTGATTTAATAAATAGGTGGGGAACTGCAGGGACAGGAAATGGGGAGTTTGGCTATCCAGGTCCTTGGGGAATATCAGTATATGAAGAAGAAGTTTATGTATTAGATTCTGGTAATAACAGAGTACAAATATTCTCTTTAGAGGGAGTTTTTAGTCGAACATGGGGCAGTTTTGGAACTGATGTTGATGCAGGAGAAATAAGAGGAGCAAGAGATATGGTTATTTATAATGGGATAGTTTATCTCATTGATCCTGGATATGGTGGAGTTATCCAGATGTTTAATCCTGATGGTACTTTTATAGATTCATGGGTTCCTTACGACAATTCTGGAGGTTCTTTAGATGAAATGATCTGTATTGATGACGAAACATTCTGTGCCAGAAATCTTAGAATCTCTGTTCATTCACTTACTGGAGGCAGTTGTAAGAGATCATGGACAGCTCCTTGGTATAGTGCATTTTCTCATATAACTAATGATGGTAGTACACTATGGATAAATAGAGGAAGTGATACGATAGAGAATGAAAGTATAGTGGGTACCTCACTATCTTCTTTTGTATCATCTTCAGCTTATGGAGCACTTTATTATTATAATGATGAAATATTTTCTATTAGTAGAGTTGAGGATAAAATAGTAGTATTCTCTCCTGAAGGTACAATAGTTAGGAGTTGGTTAGTTCATACTCCAGCAAGTATGTTAGCTCTTAATAAGGTATATGTATATTCAAGGAAAATAAGATAATTGATCTATGTACAAAAATTTTACAGAGGAGAATTATTAAATGGCTTCAAAACTTACTCAAAACTTTTTATATTTAATGGCTAAGGGAGAGATAGACTTAGACACTAACTCGTTTATTGCTATCTTAATGGATACTGGATTCACGTTTCTTAGAGGAAGTTATCATAAGTATTCTGAAATCTCTGCGTATGAGTTAGCTACTGGAAATGGATACACTGTAAAAACTAAAGTTCTTACAGGTATTTCAGTTGCTCGTAATGATACACTTTATAAAGTTACTATCACATGGACTAATCCTGCATGGGTAGCTAGTGGTGGAGTTATAGGTCCATCACCTGGATTATGTATTATAGATGATACTCACGCTGATGATCCTATTGTTGGATATATAGATTTTGGAGGAGAAGGAACTGAACCAGATGGTGGAACATTTACTATTACTAGTCCAACTATTGAATTAACAACTTAAAGGAGGATTTTAAGATGAGATATACATTAGGTGTTAGAACTTCTAGTGGTACTATAGCCACTGCCGCGTGGGAAATTATAACTGCTGCAACTCCAGGAAGGGCAAGACTACTTGAATTAGGATTCTTTTTAGTTGCTGCAACTGCGTCTGTTATTGGATTAGGTAGACCTGCTGCAATAGGTATTACTCCTACTGCACCAGTAGATTTTGTTCCTGAGGATCCTAATGATGTAATAGCTTCTGGAGTAATACAGTCAGCTGTAGCTTGGGGAACTGGACCTACTGTTCCTGCAGCTTATCTTCGTAGGATAGCTCTTCCTGCTACTATTGGTCAGGGAGTTATCTGGACATTTCCTGAGGGAATAGTAATTCCTATAAGTTCAAGTATTATCCTGTGGAATATTTCTGCAGCAAGTGTTCTGGATGCTTATGCTGTATTAGATATATAGTGAGGAACCTATGATTATTAGGAAAATTCCTAGAACTGTATTTGTAACTCCTAATTTACCCAGGAAGAATCCTGAGCCTCCGAGATTATCAAAGTTAGTTCCTGGTAGTATTGATATCTTTATAGGTTCAGATGTAACTACTATGTCTGCTTACTGTAGATTGAGGGGAGTAGCTACAAGTTGGCCTCTGGATGTAGTACCTATTAATTATAATTTAGATATTATATTTGATGCTGTAAGTGAATTACAGGCTATTTGTACACTTTCTGGAAGTATAAATGCATCTCGTATAGGAAGTACAACTACATTAACAGCGATAGGTACTATATCTGGAAGTTATAATGAGGGTAATGCTCTTGGTGAAACACTTACTGGAGAAGGTACTATTTCTGGAACTGCACTATTTCTTACTCCTCGTAAGAACTGGATTCAGTGGGCTAAGTTTGGAACAGTAGATTTCACTAAAGATGTTAGTAATAAGTCAGGAGATATCCCACTTGATTGGAGTGGATATAGTTGGGCTATTAAGCAGTTAGATAAAACTCCTATAGTATACGGACAGAATGGGGTATCTATTCTGACGAAACTAGTAACCAAACTTGGATTTACCTACGGGTATAAAACTATTTATAGGTTAGGACTGAAAGGTAAAGGTGCAGTAGTAGCAGATGATAGTGCACACTATTTTATTGATAGTCTAGGACAGATGTTTAAGATAGATGATAAAGGTCTGGAGTTACTGGACTACTCTGAATTCCTCTCTCCTATGACTGGAAGTAAAATATCTATGTCACTTGATAGAAATAGTGGATTAATCTATATCTGTGATGGAACTTATGGTTTCATCTATAATATCCGAACTGGTAGTATGGTATCTGGGCCTATTAATGTGAGTGGATTAGGAAATCGAGATAATTCACTATATATAGTTGCTTCAGCTGCAATAGTAATACCTGGATTTGAAAAGTGGACTGATATTCACGATATGAAAACTAGGAAGACTAAAACTATTGATGAGATAGAAGTAGGAGTAGACCTGACTATAGATATGCAGGCATCAATAGAATGGAGAATGAATAAAGCTACAGCATTTGCTAGATTACCTTGGCAGTATCTAAGTCCTAAAGGAACTGCACATCTTACGTGCACTGGAGTAGAGTTTAGGTTTGGACTTAAAACTGCTACTTACTCAACTTTTGAAATTGATTCTATTAAAGTACATGGAGTGATAAATGATAATTAGATTACGTTCAACTCAGATTCCTCAGTTCTGGGAGATAATAAAGTTTGCAGTAGTTAAAGTATTCTCTGTACCTGAGGAAGGTAGAACTGAGATAACTAACAAAGTTCTAATGGAACTTGAAGCTGATAATTATCAGTGTTTTTTCAAGATAAATGACGTAGAGAATAAAGTAGATGCACTAGAAATTACAACTATAAGAGTTGATAAGTTCTCAGGACAGAAAAGTTTAGAATTAAAATGTCTATACTCTTTTAAGTTACAAACTGACTGGACTGAGTTCTTCAATTTTGGTAAGGAGTTCGGTCGTTCTCAGGGATGTGTAGATAAGGATGGTAGAGTTATTGTAACTACTGAGACCAGTAATACTAGGGTACGAGATATTGTAGAAGGTCTTGGATTTACTGAAACATTTAGATCCTATACATATATAGGATAGGAGGTTACTATGGGTGGCGGAGGAAAAGGTAGTAGTGGAAGTTCAAAGACTACCATACGATATGCTCCCTATCTTGAAGATGCTCATGAGTATTTACTGGATGCTACTAAGAGTTATGTAGAGGATTTAAAGGATACCTCTCCTTTATCTGGATTTGTAGATGTTCCAGTAGATGTAGGATTCTTTGGGACTGGTTATATACTTGGTAGTTTTCCACCTCTCTATGATATGTATGGTAAGTTTGTAGCTGGATTAGATGTAGATGTTTTGTTCGACCAGATATATGAGGATACAGTAAATGCATCTGCTGTAGATGACCTAGTCGCATCTGAGTCAGCTGATTTAGATGATATAATTGAAGCTGATCGAACTGAGTTTGAAGCTGGTATGCATGATATTAATGCTATTAATAGTAGTGCATATATTATAGGTAGATCACTAATTGAAGCTAAGAAAGTTCAGGCAGTTTCTAAGTTTAGTGCTACTACACGAGTAGCTCTTATTCCTACTGCAACTGAGAGATTTGGAAAACATCTGGACTGGAATAGGGGAGCAATAACACTATATGGTGAAGTTATGAAACTCTTCTTCGCAGTAAAAACTAGTGTTGATAAATATAACTATGAGATGAAGACTGCAGATGTTCTGTGGCCTTTCACAGTATTAGATTTTGAGCGGGCAGCAGTAGGATGTTTGAATGGAGCTACAACTACTTCTACTAAAGAAAAGAGTGGAGGTGGAGGAATACTTGGGACAATATTAGGTGTGGCAGGATTAGCCGCATTATTCATATAGGAGGAAACTATAATGTGGAGTGAATTATTCGATAGGATAGGACAGGGAGCTGTCAATGCAGGGTTTAAAGACCCTAATACTGGACAGTGGAATACAAATAGAATAGGTATGGTACTTGGACAGATGGGAGCTGATATGTCTCCTAAAGGTTCCTTTGGTCATGCAGCTGGAACAGCAGCTGCTAATATAGGAGTATCTAATATTTATGGTAAGGCTCAGGAGAAAGTAGGGAAGGAGAAAGAGGAATATATTAAGAGATTAATATCAGCTATAACTCCAGCAGATGCAGTGGGGCCTAATAAAGTAAGTACAGATGGAAAGACTTTTACTATGACAGGTAATGTAGAAGGAGTTCCTAATCCAGAAGATAAGAATACTACAGGTCCTATTAAGCCTCCGTCAACCCCTCTTAACTATGAAGGAACCTCTGGACCTATCAACCCATATAGTGGAGGTGAAGGTACTAACCCTTATGACGCAGTAATAAAGGCACTATCGGGTTTTCAAAGTAGCCCTGCAAGATTGACCAGTGCAGATTATGCGGGGCTATCACCAGAGATGATTGACGCACTGGCAGGTAGATCTATGCAGGGACAGGAGATGGGATTGAGAACTCTTGACTTCCTTAATAATATGCTAGGGCCTAAAGCTGGAAGAGTAATAGAAGGACCTCAGAACTATATGTTAATAGACGAAACTACTGGAAAAGTTAGAGATCTTGGAATTCCTGTTTATCGAGCAGCTGATAATAGTGCGCCTAAGACTCTCGAATCAAGTCAAGGTATTATGCAGTGGAATCCTAATACTGGTAAGTTTGAACCTACGGGTATGCAACCTTATCATGCTCCTAGCGATAGAGTAGATCCTCTTGATAGTCCTCATATTATAGAGTTCTATAATACTAAAACTGGATTACCAGACAGGAAACTTACTACGTATAGAAACTATGACAGAGATGTAGCTACATTAAAATCTCAGGGTAATGTAATAGGAAATGCTCCTACTCCTCCTAAACCTGGAGATATCACTCAGCAAGATGAAGTAGCAATAGCTAACTTGGCTACTATTAGAAACAAAGATGCAGATGATGAGAAGAGAAAAGAGGCTATTATTAAGTGGAATGCTGTATCACCTAATTCTACTTATGCTTATATTTGGAATGAAGATCAAGAACTTCCTCAGAGAATTATATTACCTAAGAAATCTGATGGTACTTCTTATACTCTAGGTCAAGTTATGAAAGCTGCTATAAAGAATGGTAGAACTCTTAATGAGGAACTTAAAGCGAAAGGACTTTTAAGATGACTCTGGAAAACTTTTCTGACTGGGAAGATAATGAAAGTAGTATGAGTTCTGGTATTAGTACAAGTCCTTTAACACCTACTAATATATTAAGTGATGATCAGGCAGTAGAGGAGTGGGATAAACTGGAGAGTATGTCTAAGATTATTCCAGCTCCTCAACCAGCTCCTCAATCTGAGTCACTATTATCTAAAGCAGGAAATTTCATCAAGGAATCCCTTGCTCCTCCTACTACTGAACCAATGCTTCTAGGTCCAGTTAGTGATTTAATGAAACAGAAATCTGATATTAATATGATTAGTAATCCTCCTATGGAGAGTGGGCCCAGTGGGGCGACCAGAAGTTTTGCTGAACCTGTGACTCTTGATAGTGTATTGAAGAAGGGAACTGCACAGTTTGTTAATACGTCTACTGCACAGTTACCTCAAGCTGTAATAATGAGAGCTACAGGAACTCAGCTAGAGCCAGGACAAACACTTAATAACGTGTTCTTTCCTGGTGAGTGGAATCCTGATACTGCTCAAGGAGTTGAGAAGTATGTCGTAGGTGCTGGACAGGCAGCTGGATATATGGTAGCTGGATTACCTAAGTTAGGAATGCAGTTTACTGGAAACTTGCTAATAAAAACTATGCCTTGGCTGAGTAATGCACTTTCTAAAACTTTAACACGTAGAGTTACTACTGGTATAGTAAGAGAAGGACTACAGTTTGGTGCAGGTTCTATGACTGAGCAACTTGGAAATATAGCTATGGCTCCTACAGTTGAAGATGCAGTTAAGATGGCTACTCAGTCAGTTGTGAGTGGGGCGAAAGCTGGAGGTTCAGTAGGTATAGCAAAAGGATTATTTCCTACAGATAGATTACTCCGTATTGCTACTGGTATGGCGTTACTAACTCCTAGACCTGGTAGTGAAGAGTCTAAGAGTATGGATATTCATGATAGGATTAGTAATGCTATATTTACTCTTATGATGGTCTGGCATGGTTATCCTGCGTCAGTAGCTAAAATTGAAACTGATACAGTAAAGAAAGTTAAAGATGCAGGATTGGAGAAAGAGGTAGATACTCAAGTAGACGAGGTACTTAGTGGACTAAAGGGAGAAGGAGAACTTCATCCTACTAGTAATGAAACTAATATATTTGCTAGAAAGAATCCTGCAAATGATAAGTATATCTATAGTGATACAGCTATAAAGGAAAGTGCTATGTCTGGAGTTACACTAGCACAAGAGGAAATGACTAGACGAGAAGCTGAAAAACAAGTAGTAAGTGAGAAGATTATAGTTACTAAACGTAAGACTCAGGATGCTATTTATTTAGATAAAACTAAGGAACTAAAAGCTAAATTAGGAAGTGATGTTTATTATAGTACTTTGAAAGATTTAGGACTTACTAAGAGTAATCAGGCATTTAAAGCTGCTGATAAAGCTAGAGTACTAGAAGAGTTAGGAAAGAAAGTTATTCCTATGAATCTATCAAACACCGAGTTAGCTCAGTGGATGTTAGATCATCCTGAGATGAGAGACGTGGTAGAGAAACGTCTGGAGTTACAGGATGCTAAAACTAAAAAACTAATTGCTGATAAAGGTGAGAAGTCTAAACAAGCTATGCAAGCTGCACTGGATGCTCAAAAACTTCGTGAAGCGCTGGATTCACAGAAGACTATAGAGAGTGCACCTGAGAATAATAAGGTAGTTCCCCCAGTAGAAACTCCTGTTGAACCAATAGTTCCCTCTACTAAAACTCCAGTAGTAGAAACTCCTAAAACTAAGTTGGAAGAAGTAGTTCCATCCGAACCAACCTCTGTAAAAAAATTATACGAAGGTGAAGAATCAATAGTAGAAAAACCTCCAGTTGAAGAACCTATTGAGGAAGTCGACTTAGGTCCTGAACCTGAGATGACTCTTGATGAACTTTATCAAGCAAGAGACTTATACAAAAATTTAGGAGATAAAGAAAGTCTCACTATTGTTCAGGAGATGATAAACAAACAGAAAGGAGAAACTCTTGAGGAGTCTAAAGTAACTAAGGAAGTAGAAGATACTCTTGCAGGAAATATAACTCCTGAGGAACTAGCTCAGCCAAGATTACTATTTAAGAATATAGGTCTTGAGTTGGGTAAGTATGAGAAGACAGGTGAGATAGATGAAGATCGTATAGAAGAACGCCTGAATCATCTTGAGAAAGATCCAGGAACTCTCGCACCTGAAGCTATTGAAACTCTTAGAGATGCATATGATAGGATTAATGAGAAGTGGGGAAATGAAGTTTCAGAGGATAAGATAGATGAACTTCTCGAACTAGATCCTGATGAAGTAGATAGAACTGATATGGAAAGTTTCAAAGAACAGTTTCCACGTCCTATTACTATTGATATGTTGGGGTTACAGAAAATCTATGATACGACCATTGAGAAACTTAGAGAAGTTCCTTCTATTGAGAATCTTAGAAAGATTGCTAAAGGAATAATCCTTGAAGGAAAAGTAAAGTACGGAGAGTTTCGTTCGAGGATGAAAGAAATAGTAGGTGACCTCTGGAATGATATTAAAGGATTTGTTCGTCAGACTTGGAAGGATGCTACTAAGTGGGGAGATAAGGTAGGACAGAAAGGAGTTATTAATTTTGAATATACTAAAAAGGATGTTACGTTAGACCTCCTAGGTATGCAGAAACTTACTGAATTTATCTCAAGTAGATTATTCCACAAGGAATCTATGGATACTAAACTCACCCGTGAGTATATAAATAGGGGAGCTAGAAATACTCCTTCAGCTACAGACATTGATCTTAGAGATTTAAGGGAGTTAGGGAAAGTTAAGGGACTGAGTGACAGAGATATTAGAAAAGTCGCAGCTAATACTAATGGAGTGGGATATGTAAAGAACCTCAGTGATCTTACTCGTAATGGAGCTGATATACTTAAGATTAAGATAATGGATATGAAGGATATAGTACTTGAGAGTGAGAAGGAAATAATAAGAGATCCTAATATTTCTCAGAAGATGAAAGACAAACTCAGGAAAGCTGTAGGATTATATGAAGTAAGTGAGGATGCTCTTAGTGATTTTATAGAGAATAGACGTATGGATACTGGACGTCAACAGTTAGATGATGCTGATGTGAAGGAACTTACTAAGATGTGTGATCTATATATTGGTAGTCGTCCTCCTCAAGATGCTATAGGTCTTATGTCATGGATACGTCCTATGAGAAAAGTTCTAGGAGATGAATATATGAGACCTTGGAGGACAGCGCTAGTAGGAAGACTGGAAGCTAGACCTGCGTTCGTGAAGACAGAAGACTTAATATTCAAGAACCTTGATAAAGAAATTAGAAGTAATAAAGATAAGAAGAAAATGAGAGAACGAATTACTCTTTTTTATAATGGAAAACTTACCGAGAGTGATCTTTCTCCTCGCGAACTTAAGGCATCTAAGTTACTTGATAAAGCTTATGACACTGCCTATACATTCTTTGAAATTGAAGCACCAAAAATAGAACCTCATTATAGTCCTAAAAGAACTCCTGAGGAAAATAGAAAAGCCGCTGTGAGATTTGCGTTTTCTTCTAAGGGAGTTAAAGAGTTAGACTTCTGGGCTCAGCATGAGAGAGTAAAAGGTGGAGGGTTAGAGGAAACTGAACTTGATGCTCAGAAGTTATTTAAGATGTATTATGAGAGAGGATTAAAGACTAAGTTTTATAATAGAGCCATTGTAGAAACTAGACCTTTGGTTAAGAAGATGAGTCCTGATCTTCAGGTAAAAGATAAAGAGTTTGTAGATAGAGTTATTTTGAAGAGACCTAAAGGTGTCGAGGCAGATGTTGCTAAGTCAACTAGAAATCTTGCTAAGAAACTCTGGATGAGAGAAGATGAGGGGAGACAATTTCTGAGGATGTTTGAGAAAACTATTCTGGACTTAAACTATGCAGCTTATATGGGTATTAGACCTAAGTCAGCTATTCGTGACTCACTTCAGCAGTGGTTAGTAGTTAATAAGTACGGACCTCATAACTGGTTGAGAGGGAGATTAGCTGCTCATAGTCAGGTGATTAAAGATGCTATGGCTAAGTCAGATATGTGTAAGTTGAGGCTTGAGGAATATTTAGCTGAGGATATTCCTATGGAAGGTATGATGGATATTCCTAAGGAAATTCGTGATAAGATGATGATAGCATTTAAGTGGGTGGACTTAGACGGTGCGAGAGTTGGATTTGCTACAGGTTATTTACTATCAAAGAGTAAGCATCCTAAACTTGCTGAGTCTTGGCATATTAGAGCAGGCGAGAAAGCTATGGCTGAAACTGCCTGGTTATATGGAGCTGATTTACCTTTCATACTACAGAGTCCTACTAGTAAATTAATGCTACAATATTCCAGTTGGTCACTTGCCTATGCAGATCATATTTATACTATGTTTAGAGAGAAAGGGTTTAGTAAAACCTTAGCAATCCAAGCTAGTCAGTTTACACTTCTATCAGCACTAGCTCACTACACAGGAATAGATTATAGAGGAGCTATGGGAATAGGTGCTATGCCGAGTAACTTTGGATTTATTCCTAATTTAGTTTGGGATACAGTTAAGTTACTTGAGGCACTTACTACAGGTAATAATGTTGATAGTACATGGAAAGGATTTAAGGAAAGATTAGGCGGACTAGTTCCTGGGTATTTAGGAGTTAAAGAAATAGCTAAGTTAAATAAGACAGGTGATGTAAAGAGTTATCTTTTCTATACTAAGAAAGAGAAAAAAGAAGGAAAGACTCCCAAGGGACTAGGGAGTCTTCAGGGGTTAGATGGACTAGGAGGATTGTAGAAGTTAAATATATTTAGATGCTTCTTTACTTTCTTTATTAAACACTAATACCTGTTGATTGTTCTTGAAGGAGTAGAAGAAGAACTGCATAACTTGTAATGCCTCAAGTATACGAGTTAGTTCAGAGTTATTCACATCCTTATAAAATCTTCCTACTAAATGTGCAAAGGTACATTCTTTCTGTAGTGCTATCTCAGTCATAATCTTCTGAGTAACATCTGAGAACTCTGACTTACCAACTCCTCCAAATGTCATAGGCATTTTAATCTCAGTCTGTCTCATTATCTCAATAGCACGAAGGAGGTCTTCTCCCTCTATAATCATTGAGTTACTCTTGGATGCACTGAGAATCATACTAAGTTTTAGTGCGTGAACATGGCGACGTTCTAAGTAACCATATAGTTTATCATCATTAAAAGGGAGGTGATTTCCTAGATCAGTATACCAAGGAACCCAGATATCTATAAAGGAACTAGTAACAGTAAAGTTTCCTTGGAGGATATGAATTTGTTCTAGGTCTTTATATAGTACTTCACGCAGTTCTTCTTCTTCTTTAGTAAGGAAACATATAGGAACTATCTTCTCCTTATTTCCCTCATATACGAAGATCATTCGACTGGCTAGTCCGCCTCCAATAGTTTCAATAGGCATAGCCATCTGTATCATATCAGGAGTAGTCGCCCCCATAAGGTTGACCCATACACCTATTATATCATCAGTTCCCATGTTTTTAGTACGATAAGTCCACCTACCTCTACAGTCATACCAATCCGTGAGATCAGAGATAAGTTGACGATTTTGATAACCAAGAAAGACAGTAAGTTCTTCACTATAAATTGTAAGAGAGGCGTGAAATTCGGTCTTTCCATCTGGGTGTATAATAGTGTCATTACAATTCCTCAATTCTCTAATAAGTGATTCACGTGTTGTAGCTTCAGCCGCTAGTTTAACTCCTAGATCATTTAGAAATGTTAGTCCAGGTCCCATAGCTGTTCCCTTTCTTGCACGTCCTGGAGGGGCAACTAATACTATATACATATTAGGATAAAACGTGAGCATACCCCAAGGTAATCTACACTTACGTTTTAATGCTCCTGCTATTACACTAATTGCAGTCCAAGTTCTAAACAATCTAGGTGGTTCACTATTCTCCGTATACTTCAGGTAATTCTCTATCCAGTCCGTCAGATGTCTCGTTAAGCTCATTTAGTATATCCTCTCCTCCATTACCTGTAGTTAATAATTCGTTATAGCCAGTTTCCAGTTGTGTAGCTAGAACATCAGCATTTTTAGGGATTTTATTAGCCTTAAAATCTTTTCCTTCTTCTTTATATAAAGTCAGTCCCATAGATATATCTATAGGAATTGTAAATTCTACTTCATTAGCTATTAAAGAAATTTCTAAATCCTTTTTAATTTCGAGTAGAATTTCAGCGTGTCTCTTCCATGAGAGTGAAAGAGGAAGTTGGACTACTACACTATCATGAACCTGCACCATTAGATCAACATCAGTAAATCTATCTTGGTTATAGTAAAGATTATTCAATCCTCTCTCATTAATAATATCAGCTACAGTCGACTGAGGTACTTGAGCATAGGCTTTTTTGAATAGGTCGTCTCCCCAGTTATCAGTGAACACTCGTCTACGTCCCATAAGATTTGTAATAGTTCTATCCTTCGATAGTTGTAGACGAATATTCTGATGATATACTCCACGAACCTCAGGATAAGCAGCGTGATACTTTTCCACTAACCACTTAGCTTCACCCTCAGGAATCTCAACAACAAGAGAGAAGTTCCGATAGCCTAGATCATAATTGAAACTATGATTACTCTTCTTTCCCCAGAACCTTTCAGAATGTCTACCACCTCCAATAGATGACGAACCATCAACTGAGGAAATATTCTCTGGAGGTTTCCCAAAGATCAATCCAGCAGTTAAACTATGAACATCTTTATTATTCTCAAATGCACTTATCATACGAGGAATTCTACCTACATATGCCACTATACGATTCTCAGCTTGGGATAGGTCGAATATGTAGAATACATATCCCTCATCAGGAATAAGGAACTTTAACATAAAGTGAGGCCAGTTTTGCATATTCATACCTTTACCAAATATATCTTCACTGGATGATAGACGACCTGTCTTAGTTCCTACAGGATTATAAGAACAATGTAGACGACCATCCTCAGAAATTTTATCTAGATTAGCATAGGTAGATATTACTTTCCTCAGTGACCTAACTTCCTGTACTAGAGTAGCTTCCTTGACTCCCTTCCGAGCAAGTCTTACAAGTGCAGTATCATCAGTAGTTATATGTCCTCTCTTGAGGTAAGGTTTATTACCTAAGTCCTCATAGAAATATCGTGAGAGCTGTTTTGGAGAAGGGACTTTGTTAAACTCTCCTATCAAAGGATATAGTTGATTAGAAACTTCTTCTAGACGAGATAGTAGTTTATCCCTATGTTTTATCATTCCTTCAGTATCAACCCTAATTCCTTTCTGAGACATATAAACTAGTGGCTCGATAATTTTAGTCTGGCGAACAACAGTAGTAACATTATTCTGTTTTATTGCTTCCTCCATCTGATGTGGATAAGATGAACCTGTAGCTATAGCATCCAGTCCATTATAGTGCCAAAACTTAGGCCATGAACCACCTATTTTAAACCACTTCTTTCCATCATCTTTGTAGTATGGAATGTCAGTGAAGATGGAGGTGATGAAGTCTAGACCTACCTTATAATCAGGCATAATAATTTTCTGAATAATCATAGTATCAACAACATTCCTAACTTTAATCTTCATCTTGGAAAGTAATATAGAACAGTCGAATGTTAGGTTCTGTCCACGCTTTATGATTAGATCATTCTCCAGTAGCTCGGTAATCTTCTGCCATATCTTTATCTCTTGATCTACAGTAAAGTAGTCTCCAGAGGAGTTAATAAAAGGAACTGAGATAGAGAGATCTACTTTATAGGAGAAACTTATACATGAAATCTCTTCTTTATATACCTCAATATCAAAGTCTATTATTACTCCTTCTTTTCCAAGATAGATACATCTATTTAGAAACTCCATACACTGAGTATAGGAAGGTTCTACTATTACCTCTCTAGGAATTAATCCCAGCTCAGGAAATCCACTATGTTTCAACACTCTCATCAGATCGAAAATAATAAGTCTCTTGTTGAGGAATTGATTCTTAGGAGGTAAAACAGTGGAAGGGTGGATTATAGGAATCACTTTCTTTCCAGGAATTAGTGTTGATTCTATAACCGAACCCCTCCACTTAGTTATACCAGTACGATTAGTGAGGGCATATAAAGCTACTCCACCAACAGCTACAATAACATTAGCTTTACATTCCATAAGCTCGTCACGTAACTCGTTGAGATATTCCAGACCATCTGCTGAGAAGGTAACTCCAGTTCGAGAGAACTTAATGTAATATTCCAGAGGAAAATCCAAGTCCTTAAACGTGTTAGTAACATAACAGTGAGAACGAGGAATTCCTGCAGCTGATAAGTCTCGGTCAAGTTCATCGCCTGCAGGCCCACAGAATGGCTCACGTTTGCGAACCTCAGTTCGACCAGGTTGTTCACCTACAAGGGCTATAATACAACTAGACTTATCACCCTTTGCAGGAACTCTAGATGCTCTAGGTTTCATATAATCTCCCTATTTCCTAGTACGTGTGAGATAATTCTATCCTCAGGATCGGGCTTCCACATTTGTATAAGATGCCCTTTATATACCAGTCTAAGTTCTACATTTTCATCCTTTATATATTTACTTATATAGAAGATAATAATACACATAAGTTTTTCGAATAGTTTTTTCATTCTTCCTCCACTTCTAGGACATAAATTATACCCTTGTTTATATCAAGAGCGGTTATAAGAAATGCTCCATTAAAATTCATCATTCTATTTATTTTTATAGTCTTTTCTACTAAGTCTGTTAGTTTAAATAGTTTTATTTCATCAGAGAACATAATTACTCCTATGTTAGAATTTTTTCTATAGCCAGAGTTTTAGGTATAGTAATAAATACCTCTCCATTTTCTTTCCTAGCAGATTTAATATCACTTTTATCTAACCAGAACGTCTTCATAAAGTCAAGAGATATTCTATTGGTTAAGTCTACTACAGTTTTAACTTTTATCTCAATTAGATCTTTCATAGATAAATACCTCCACGTCTGAATTAACATACATAAACTTAGAACATGGGTCATAGAGTCGATTCTCAGTACAGTAGATTTTCTTAACTCCTGCATTAATGATGAGACCAAGACAGCTCTTACATGGAAACTCACAGGTTAAATATAGAGTACTACCTTCTGTAGATACTCCAGCCTTTGCAGCCTGGATAATAGCATTAGCCTCAGCGTGAGTAGCTGGACAGATTTCTAGTCCATGACCTGAGTCATAACCAAGAAGTCTTCTAGGACACTCAGTCTCCATGTTGATAGTCATACCGCTGAGAGCCTCACGAATAACTTCGTCAAATTCCAGACGTTCCTTGAGACAATGAGGGACTCCACGAGGAGGCCCATTGTAACCTGTGGAGATTATGATGTCGTCCCTGACGAGAACAGCTCCTATTTTACGGGAGAGACACTTGGAACGTTCAGCTACAACCTCAGCAATTTTACGAAAGTAGAGTTCTTTATTCACTCTTTATCCTCCTTCAGCGCAGCATAAAGAAGTTGGAGATAAATGATAGCATCAAACAGTTTTGATTCCCACTCCTTCAACGTGAACTCAGTGTGGGATTCTCTATATTCCTCTCTTACCATATCTGCCAGTGATACAGTATGTTTACTCATCATACCCCAAATAGAGGAAGGAACTGTCTCGTGGTTCATGTTGGAGGAAGTTTTAAAGTTCTGTAATCTGTCCTTCCCAGGAGCGTATTCATCACCCTTCTTATTTCTTAGTGCAGTTAACTTGGCATTGAGAGTTTTAATAGTAGATTCAAATTCTTCTCTAGTCATAATAGACCTCCTTGTAGAAAAATTATTATTGTCCTATGTAAAAAAATTTTACATAGGTTAATCCAAACAACTAGGATTTTTCTTCTCAGGACATATCCAAACTGTAACATTACAGTTAGCCGCCTTGAGAACTTTAGTTGATTTTATACATATAGCTCCACACCCAGGACAGCGAGGTGGAGGAAGTGGTGCGTCATGCTTGTTCATAAATACTCCAAGTAAATTGTGAAAGGGCGGGACTATAATGTCTATATCCTTCAAATCCAAACTCACCGATTAATAATAGAAGATGTCCCGCCCTATTCTTTAATGTCTATTACGGGTAATATCTATTATTTCTTTAGGTTTAGGTCTAGTCAGTAATCCACAGGATTCAGCGTAGCAACTTTCAATACTCTCTTCTTCACAGTCATAAGAGCATATTAAATTCTGTACTCGTAATATTACTGAAGAAGGTGAGCCAAACATTTTTAGTATTGCAAACTTGGTCTGACCAGGACTTACCTGTACTAGTTGAACTTCTCTAGGATTACCTATCTCAATCTCAGTAATAGATTCAGATTTTAGTTCTCCTATAACTATACTTCCTGTAGGTAATATAACTATCTTAAGCATCTAGTTTTCTCCTTTCTCTTCATTAAGAACTCTAACAGTAAAACTATCTTTATATTCCTTACTTAGATCATATCCTAATGGAAACATATTAAGATTGTAAGCTGCTCGTAGAGTATTGCCTGAACCTGCAAATGGAACTATAACTCTTGAACCTTCCCATGTAAAGGTACGAAGGATTTCCTCCATTAAAGGAACTGGACGCTCAGTAGGATGAATTTTATTAGTAGGTGAGACAGGACTGAAGTCAAATATATTACCCCTTCCACGTTTATCAAGGTTGATAACTGCGTTTCCCTTTCTAGCATAATAAAACATCTCATACGCCTGAGCAAGATAAATATCAGGATGTTTAGTCTGCCCGTTATTCTTAGTCCATATCCCACAAAGTCTACGGGTCTCAAATCCTGATTGTTTGATGAGACTATAAATAATATCGAACCAAGGCTCAGGCCCGAACCAGAAGATTAACCAGCTATCCTCCTTCATAATTCTATAGGATTCAGTAAGTGTATCACCTATAAACTTAATATATATACTAGCATCTACTTCATTGTAGGAATCACCATAGTTAGAGTTATGCTCCTTCTTCATATTAGGCAGGTCGATTCCATAAGGAGGGTCTATCTCTACGAGATCAATAGAGTTATTAGGAACTCCCTTAACCTTCTCGAAGAAATCTCCAAGGATATAGGAGTCTATAATCTTCTTAGTCTTTGAACTCTTCATCAACTCAGAAGCACGACTAGATAAGTCAGCCCGTACTACTCGTTCCTCAAACTTAGCAAGAACCTTTAGTGCCTCGGACTGATTCTTACATCCTCCCCAATCTAGATCAGGAAACTGTTCCATAGCAGTAGCAAGTTTTATATCATTTACTACGGTCATAGGACTTACATTTAACATATCTGCTGTATCACGCATAGAGTGTCCAGGTGCATCAGGAGAAGTAGAAATTTTCCTGCCATAGAGAGCTACTTGTAAATCATTTATCTCACGAGTTAGTCTACACTTCTCAATAAACGTAAGGTCTTTTCGTCTGAGGTTTTCCTCAAGTTCTATTGACTTCATATGCATCTCAGAGAGTTCCTCAGTATAAATCTTAACAGGAACTAACTCTATTCCTGCTTGTATAGCAGCTGCATATCTACGTCCACCGGCGAGGAGACGATAAGGAGTTCCACCATCTCCATCTTGTTTAGTAGCTACAGCAAGAGACTGGATGATTCCGTACTTTTTAAATGAGTTTACTAGTTCATCTAAATCTCCTAACTCTGTTCGTGATCTATCAATAGATTCTATTTCACTTATAGGAATAGTCCTGAGTATATATTCATTAGCCATTTAGTTTTCCCTCCAATATCTGTAGTAAGTTTTCTTTATCTGTTTCCGAAATTTTAGACATTAGTGACTCTATATTAATCGTGGCAGGAGTTCTAGAAGTAGTGGAGGATACTTTTTTAGTGGTAGTTACTAACATAGACTTACGCCTATTCTCACGTAAGGTTCTTATAAAGTTGAATAATTGCTCCTCAGGCATCTCACTAATGGAGACAGCTAAGTTAGAAATTGTTGTCATGATTTTTTACCTTTCTTTTTAGGCATAGTATTCAATGCTTCTCTCATTGAATCTAAATCAGCAACTCTTAACTTTTTAGTTAATACCATGGCTATAATCATAGGCCCGTGATTCTTCAGTAATTCAATAACATCATCTACAATGGCTGAGAACAGAGGGTTCTTAGCTCCCCATGGTATTAGTTGTATTAGATCTCGATTCTGTTGTTCACTTATTTCAATGGATAGTCTAGGTCGCTGTTTATCATCGTTCATTTAGTCTCCTCCTCCTTTTCCCTCCGCAGTTTTTCATTACACATATTATAGTAAATATTAGGTAAGTAGTTTTTCCAGTCTTCCTCATGTCTTGCTTGATACATTCGTTCTAAATACTTTATAGTATTTATAAGATGATTAGTAGTCATATTAGATATATGAACATCTCCAGTATTAGATTCCCACACATAATCAAGATTAATTTTATCATATGAAGATTCATCAGGATATCCTTGCTCAATTATATAGTCTGCCATCTCTCCCATATTATCTCCTCATTCCAGTCTTTGTTGTTTATAGATTGTTTTAGTTGTTCTTTTACATACACCTTTCGGTGTCTCCAAGGACAGGCTTGCCCTTTTTCCGCCACTCTGGCAATTGTTATGAATTAAGTTTTTCCCAATTTAGTAACACGTAATTTCCCACGGTCAACCCTAACTATGGGAGTGCATTTATAGCAGTACGTTCGCATACCGTATTCTTCAGCAATACTTTTCGCAGCATTAAGCGCATCATCTATATTATCAAATGTTTGGGGTACTTCGTCACCAAAGTCAACAGAGCCATCCAAATTTCCAATGCTACTAATTAAAAAGATAGTTTTATTTTGCTTATGTTGCATTTTTGTACTCTGGCAGTTAAAGGATTAAAGTTCTTGTATTATCTATAGTCTTGTGAGAAGTAATATTAGTATTCCTACTAAAAGTCCTATTGTAATAGAATGTAATACTATTATAGTATAATAAGAAAACTCGTTCATATCACTCCTCTTATGGAAGTACATAATCAAAAGTGGATCTTCTGACTCCTTCATATTCCCAAACTACTGAGTCATTACTATCCAATGCCCCACTCTTTTCCATCTAAATAAGCCTTGACAATAGCGTGATCAGATTCATACTTAGAGCGGAAATCACAGTGGATTATTTCAGACCTAATCCCCTTACTAGCTAACACTTCCACTTTCCTCTCCGCAATAGCACGACAATTTCCTTTTGGTATTATAGTTCACATCATCATTTATCTTGCTCAATACTATCTCAGCACGCGGCACACATCCCGTTAACCCTATCAACATGAACGACAGTATTAGTTTTTTCATATTTATTCCTCTATGTAAAATTTTTGTACATAGATGATATAGAACTTAGGGTTACAGGAATTCATTCACCACTGTAGTCCGTCTTAAACGGCTTTCAGTCCTATATCATCTAAACTACTTACACAGGTCTCACGAACTTCTTCACAAAGTTCTGCTTACCATACTGATCATCGTCCTTTACCCCAAGAATAGCCCATGATTCTTTTCCTTTACAACTATTATAATCAATAGTTTTGGTATGGTCTATTCCAAAGGACTCAAATAATCGTGTTAGATTAAACTTAGTTGCATTGAGATCTTTTGGGGTCATCTCTTGGTGAGGAAGACCTGCAAAAAATGAGAATGTTTTTGAAAATTGTTCACTAGGAATATCAAACAAGGGCATAATATAAGCATGACCATTCTTATCTATGCCTTCATTAGTATCAACCCAGCGAATAAGATATTCACCCTCTGGTACTGCCTTTGGTTCTTGTGCACCACTTAAATTAATATCTAAGAAACCCATAACTAATACCTCCTATAAAATTATTGTTAGTTATTCCTGACCTTGTAGGTCAGTTATTAAGTTGTCTAAAGTTACGTCTGGCTCATTAGATGCGAGTCCAGTACTTTCTTCTACTAATCTCTTAGCCTCGGAAATTGTAATAGGTTTTATCTCTGCTCTTATCTGCTCAGCTTTATCACAGCACTCGTAACCATTTACATTCTCAAATGCACTTCTCAGATTTTGAAGTTCATCTTTATCCAAGTTCATATGAATGATAGTTCCACACTTGAGAAATACCTGAGTTTTATATTTCCTATCATCCAGTTTTCCTCTAATGAAAGCAACTTCTTCTACCTTCAAGAGTTCTACAGATGTTCCAGCTCTATTTGTTCTTATATGAATCATCTACACCTCCATCAATAAATAAGGTTATTCTTCTCTCATATACCCACTTGCTAATATAGTTCCTAACTCATCATATTCGTCCAAGTTTTTTACTATTACTATCCCTACAACTTCAGCTTCATATGCATAAGCATAGGAGTCAGGAGGGAACTCTTTTAATTTTTCTATTAACTTATCTACTCTTATCACTTACACCTCCAACAGATTAGGTTTATCTTGATAATCATATCCAGCCTTTTTAAGAATATTTTTTATGTCAGGAACTTCATACATATCTAACTGACCCTTGTTAGACAGTCGTGAGCAGGCGACATAGATTCCTGTCTTACGGGTTAAAAGTTGATATTGGATTCCACTAGAAGTTTCCTTAGTATCTGCGTGATAGATCTCATCAAACAGAGCAGGAATACGAGTGGAAAGTTTTCCAGTTATAAGAAGAGTTACTAATACCCTCCCAGATGCTTCGTCTTTCTCCATATCCTCGTGACCGAGCAGTATACAATCACAAGGCATAGAAATAAAACTTCTCATACACTTCTCTATAACTGTCATCTGTGGTAGCCAGTCATTTTTCTGGGGAGTTCCTCCACTTCTCCCAGCTTTTTTAAGAACATCATACATTATACACTGAGCCCACGTAGTCATTGAGTCTATAACATACGTGCCTATTTTATCAAAGTATCCCATATCCTTGCGGCGGTGAAACTCATCATCCCAGAGTTTAGCCATAGCAGGATTCATAGGGTCTTCATTCTCGAATCGGGAATCTATGATGATGTTTCCCTTCGAGAATTCATCTGGATATCTCTGACCGTTGAGAATGGCTTCACCTTGTAGAACTTTAGTTCCACCAGGGTCAAAGGAATCTATGTGAAGTGGTAAGCGACAGGTTCGTAATAAAGAAGTTTTACCACTTCCAGTTGCTCCATAGATGATAGCGCTGTAGGATTTTGACCGAGGATCTTCCTCATACATTTTCTTTAGTTTCTCAACTTCTACTTTTATTGCTAAGTTATCTTGCACTTATATCACCTCCTTCTATAACTTTTTCTTCTTCTTTTTCTTGTTAGTATCTGTTACTGAACCGTTGAATATACAATTAGAAATCATATTGTGCATATCTATTATAGGATTAGTAATAGCTTTAGACAAATTCAGGTTCGAAGATGCTATAGTCTGTATAATATTTAGTTTCTTCTCAACAAGTTCTTTCTCATTCTCTCCCATTTTATTAGGATTTATAGAAATCATAGGTGCGTCACCCATTAGTATCACCTCCCTCTATGTAAAATTTTTGTACAAAGGTCATTTAACCAACTGACCATCTACTACTTTAGTAGTTACTTTCATCTCCAGTGGATTCCAATACTCACACTTCATCCCAACTGGCGGAACATGACAGTGTTGAAGAGGATTATTCCAGGTGTAGCAGAAGTCAATATACCTACAGCCCCAGTACTTCGTGCAACTCTCAGTGTTAAGAGGAAAGCAGAATAGAATAGGGTCGGCTTCAGTACAGGAATCTAACTTTTCCATCTCCCAATAAATCTGATCTACCCACCTGAGTACATTCCATAACCACTGTTGCATATAACCTAGTTGGGTGTCAATAGTTCTGCGATCTAACTCAAGTTTAGTGTTCATAAACGAGGCACCGTTGATCTTAACTCCCTCAATCATCTCACCTGGAAATAAACAGTGGATAACGTGAGAGTAGGTACCGACCTGCATCTTCATTCTCCACTGGTCGAACCAAGTACGTGTGAAGGACTTCTTAGTTGTTTTATGTTCGAGTGAGAATATTCCATTATCTCCACGACAAATAGTATCCTGACGGAAGGCTATCATACGGTCTTTGTCGATAGATACTGTTCCACCTACTTCGCCATACAGTACCTCGAAATCCTTTCTATCACTTGCATAGTCTACACAATACTTACCCAACATCTTTAGGACGTTAATAGGAGTTTTAGGACTGTATAGTTCATCTGATTCCTCAGGAAATATAGGACGATATACTTCCAGGAACTTATCAAATGCCAAGATAATGTTTTCATCTGAGTAGCCATGTAGGTTTAACCATAACATAGATGCATGCCAGGCCTCACCAAAAATAAGATCATGGTTAGGCTCCTCAGGTCGCCAACCTAGCATATATTGATAGAAATAATAACGAGGACACATCATATAGTCCTGGATTTTACTAGAATCTATGATGTTCCAAGTAGGATGAATTACTATATTTGGGTCCATTAGTTAGACTCCTTTCTTAGAACGAATCTACTATCTTTAACTGTTAATGTATGATGAATATTATCTCTTATAAGAATTGTAAATCCAGACTTCTCAAGTTCTTCTTCTATAATATTCATGACTGTAGTTTTGAACTGTCCTTCTACTCTTATAATTGTACGTTTAGCCATATAAGTTACCTCTTTTTAAATGGATTAGTAAGTTCTTTTATTTCCTTTGACATTTTCACTAAAATTTCTGAGATGCTTAAAAGTACTTCTATATTTCTAGGCACTAAATATTCTATTGATTCCTTAGCTAGATTAGATAAATTAGCAGCACAACTTTCTAATCTTCCAGTTAATATGAACCTTTTACTTTGCCACTTCTGAGCAGTAGTAGGCATATTATTCCTCCTTTCTATTCAACAGTTCATCCATCTTAAGAGTTCTCTCCACATACTTACCTCCATCTGAACTACTCTTATACAAGAGTAAATTTAACTTACCATGAAGGAAAGTAAATATACTACAGGCAATGTGTCCCATAGTAGAAAGACCAGTTGGGAGGATGTAGTCGTTTGGAGATGAGTCTCGTAATAGTTCAGCAAACTGGCGATAAATCTGAGTAGTCCCGTAACGACTCATTATTCCCTCAGAGAGATATATTAGTTCACCGAACCGTTCTGCGTCTCCGTGGTCATGTCCTCCCCTATTCACAATATAGACTTTACTCATCTTTTACCTCATTGTTATAATTAGATATACAAATACAACCCATAGGATTAGACCTGCAAATGTTAGGATTTTGAATTTCATTTAGTCACCTCCATAGGATCAATTATTTCTATAAACACAGGAAATCTAGGAACTTTTCTATCAGTTAGATGTTGATACTTAATATGACAGATCTTACCTATCAATTCATTAGCCTTTTCCACAGGCCACCATTTCCTACGAAATTCCTCAATCATTCCAGAGCCTACAGAAAATATATCATACTCTATCCCATTTATTATCGCAGTCATCTTAGTATAATTTATCTGTATATTTAGATATTCTAATGGAAAATAGTCACAATTATTAGATAGACAGATTAGAGAGCCTAACATATCCTTAGGTTTTCCATCCTTATCAACCATCTGAGTATTTCCAATAATAGTATAGTAATCATCCTTTTTAGGTTTGAACTTCATCACATAAGTAGAGCGTCTTCTAATATAAGGAGCCATAAAGTTTCTTACTATAATTCCTTCGTATTCACTAGAAACTATTCTATCATATCCTCTCATTATATCATCAAAGTTCTCAGCAATAAGAGAATCAACAAGTCTAGTGTGAGACATCTCTAAAGTTGAAAGGAGTGAATTGAGTTCTAGAGTTCTTTGAATTTGTGGCTCAGTATTTACAATATCAAAGACATGGAATTCTATGTAATCATAAGTTGGATGGAGATTTACTGTTCGACTAACAATAGAACTAATATCTTCAAATGAAGCTCCATGATGATAGAGTTCTCCATCAAGTTCTATAAATTTGCTATTAGTGAACCTTTGAGAGAGTTCTTCTTTTATATGAGGGACTGAAACTATTTCAGCTCCTGAAGATGATAGGAGAGTTACTTCACCATGATCTATTATAGCTCTACATCTTTCTCCATCTAATTTAGGTTGGACAATATAGGGAGGTTGCCACTTCTTTAAACGATTCTCGTCAAACGGATAGCATAATTGTATTCCAGTTCGTTCTGCCATATAAACCTCCTAACCCCTATCTTCAGGATTAAATTTATCTACAAGTTTTTTAACTCTACTTATTACTGATTGAATTTGAATTATGTTATTTAATAAAATTGCTAATGCACAGGCAGGACAATCTAACCACTCGTCAAAATAGATGTCATGGAGAGAACAGTAATGATAAGAAGCGTCTCTCATAGGCTTTTGCATCTTATTAATATCTTTCATCTTATTCTCCTTATAGTTCTTATAAATGTCCAAAAATGTGGTTATAGAAAAAGTTTAAAAAAAGGAGGGAGATTTAACTCCCTCCTAAGAGATAGAATAGAAACTTAGTTTATTTGCCGGCTCTAAGTTTCTTGAGAATCTCCTGTTGTTTCTCAGGAGAGTAAGAACCCCACTGTGCAACCAAGGAGGCAACAGGGTCAACCTGACGAGCCAGGGCGACTCCAGGTTTCCAAGAGGCCATAATAGCAGAAACTTCCTCAGCCGACTTTCCACCTTCGAGGTAGCGTCTCATAGCAGCCTGAGCAGTAATGACGAAAGAACCACGGGCGTTAGTGAACACAACTTCCTCACCAAACTTCGCAATCATATCCTTCAGATTCTCGCCAAAGTCATAAGCGATTGTTGCAGCCTTATCAACGTCTCCAATTTTTTTCTTAGCAGTTACTTCAGTAGCCATAATAGTACTCCTTCTAATAATAATGTTAATGAAATGTGGAAATTAAGTTAGGGACACGAAACTTAGTGCATTATAAACCTCCTTTCATCTATAAGACCTTTTCCAACGATTGTTAATGAATGATAACATATCTTCAGAAAAGTGTCAATTTAATATTTTGTGGAAATTAATCACCTATTCCAACTCAATCCTAAGTAACTTCTCAAGGATTGTAAATAGTCTATTGCTCCCCAGACTTTGAGACCATAAGTTTCTCTTCGACTAAGCTGAATATTTTCAGGAGTAAGAATTACTCTATGTCGCTGAAGCCAATTAGCAGCTTCCTCGATACTACTAAACCTTTTCATAAATCCTCCTTAAATAATAATTTAACCTTTGTTATTAATATAACATAAGTTGAAACGGATGTCAAGCATAGATTTAAATAATTTAAAACTCTTTTAATCGATTATTATCAGATATCTCTTTTAATCTTCTCTCCTCGAGTTTACTGATGATTAGTTCTTTGAACTCAGTAGTAAAATAATCTGCTGATATATCATTTATCTCATAAAGTTCATAACCATTTTCTGTTTCATAACAGAACTCTACTTTTACTAATCTATTTTCAAATACTAGCGCATTTACCCTTGTCATTTTGTTCTCCTATGTAAATTTTTTATACAGAGGTGAGTAAATAGTTTATTCTTCTTATTATCACGGAGGAAATACCATTCTCTATCTGTATCTTGAAATGAACAATAGATTCCGTGATACTTATGAGCCTGAGCTAGTTCCATAGTAGTAGGCTCGCTATACCTTGGATACTCAACTATATAAGGTTCGTTGAAGAAGATATATAGTGAGAGTCCGAGGTATAGTAAGGTAGATAGAAATATATAATAGAGAATTCTATCTAGCATCATTAGGTAATGATACTATCATTATAATTACTAATATTACTACTAAAATAGTTACAATCATCAAGTACCTCCTTACTCAATTATTTTAATGCTTCCAAAATGCAACTTGTTACACATAAGTATTTACCTCCTTTTAATCTTCTTAGGAACTACTCTTCTAATAACTCCACCCTTGCAGATTTTGTAGATAGTTCCTCTAGAATCTTTAATCTCAAGATTAATGTTGTTTCTCTCAGCCATCTCATACGCCCGCCTATACTGGGCGGTACTAACCAGAATATCTATAATCTTCCTAGGCGTCAATGGAGTAGGCTGTTGTTCCTGATTTTCCTGTAACTGTTGTTCCTGCTGATGTTCCATTACTAGTTACCTCCTTTCCTAATTCAAAGAATCTTTTATTCCAATAGATAAATTTCTTTAGACATTTCATACAAACTATTAACTGCCCGAGTCCACACGGAATATCTGTGTGGATATTAGGAAAACTCCTGGACTGACACTTACAACAATCAAGTTTTACTCTGTAAGTTGAACTCATAACTCATTCCTCCGTGCCTGAAGTTTTTCGAGTAGTGCCATACGATTCTCGTCTGACATTTTAGAGACGAATGATTCAATATCAAGAGTCTTAAGTTTATAGAACACATCTCTATCTCGACCTGATACTCCCTCGTCAATCTTCTTCGGCTGAGCCTTTTTCATTAACTCTTGTTTTTTCAGTTTCCACCAAAATAGAAATTCCTCGTTTAGTGGACGTAGTACATCTTCTATTTCCCTTATTTTCTTGTGGAGATTCTTGAGTTTATCCATAGCCATCTCAACAATCTCGTCTCCTGAGAGACCTTTCATTTCATCAGGTGGTTGAACTTCTATCCACATATCATACCTCCACTTTAATAATGATTATTACACTCCTCACATATTCTAACATCTCTACCGTTATTTAGTGTGTACGGATAACTTTCTTGTGGAAATATCTTCTCCACACAAGTCCAACAGAAGATACCATTTTTGTTTAGTGTTCCCCAAATACTCATTCACTTCCTCCCTTTTAAAAGTTAAATTTTTACACTTCTATCCTCTGTTACATAAAACTTACAGTTGGTAAAAGCATTTTGATTATATACAGGATAAGAAACCTTACCATCATATTTAGTAATGGCGATAAGATTCTTACGATTCTCAGGTTCCATATAGATCTTGTTCCAGGCATCTATAAAACGCTGAGTGATTAGATCGTGTGCTTTACTTGGCATTTATATCCTCCCTAATCTCTTAAGTAATTGTTTCCTCTCCCTCCGCCTGTTATCCCATTTCTCTAACCATAGATTCATCGCCAGTACTCCAATCATAAATCCTGCAGAACCAATTAACCATAGAAGAATATCATTGTAAGTCATTTTAATTCACCTCCCTTCAATCTCAAAAAGTTTAGCACTTATTTAATTTTTAGTCTTAGTGGTATTCTTATTTCATTAATATCTAAGAACTTCATAAACTCAATTAACTGTTCATTAGTTATATTATGAGATTTAACATATTCTATTGCCTCGTTTCTAACTTTTTTCTTGGCTTGTAGACCTTTTGGTATCTTCCACCACCTTCCATTACCTTTAAAATCTACTGATAAATACCCATGCTCTATTTTATAACTATATAGTTTTTTCTGCATTTAATTTACCACCTTTCATTTGTAGAATTATTGACCTTTCCCTCAGCACTCTCAGTGCATAACACTCCCTAACCCACTTACTATTAGGAAGACCATTTTTAGGATTGTTAATTTAGTGTTACGCCTGAGGATTTTTATTATAGCATTTTCAATTTTTAGAATATTCATAAACACCTCATAATTAAATTTTATCATCATAGATGTATTATACCATAACTTCCAAACAATGTCAAGCATAGATTGAAAGAGTTTATTCAATATCTTCAACGGTCATAATAGGTTGACAACCATAAACCTTTAACTCCCTACTCTTATCTGATATTTTCTGAATAAGTTTTCTTTCCTCTTCATTTACCTCAATCGGAATTTCTGTCTCATCATCACAACCTACTAATGTGATTAGTATTTTCATATTACTTCTCCTATGTAAAATTTTTATACAAAGGTTATTTACGCAGCAGTCTGATACTTAATACTATACCTTCCAATTCTAATTTTACTCCTAGTCATATCAAACTCACACTTAACACTAATAATCCTGTGTTTATGACACCTCTCACAACTCATCTCCACTGTCATACCTGTCGTGAGTATTTTCACATCTACTATTTTCATCTTATCACTACAACACTCTAAATAATCACTTCTCACTTGTATCACCTCCTTTAATAGTACTGTCAACGTTAGATTTATCCAGCTCACTCTGTTCTCCTGAATCGACTATCACTAAGTTTTCAGGTATAGCGCTGAAGTTTTTCTTTAGGTTTTCTATAGAATAGTCCTCATTCTTTGGAATTATCATAGATTCCATTGCTTCTGTAGATGGCTTAACTACTGTTGGAACTGTTTCGCCTGAAGGATTTGATAGAAACTTCCTCGCCTCTCTAATTATATCCTCCTGCGATGGCATAACTTTTCTAGGACTATAATCCGTTCTCATATTCAGCGCTAATCCCTTGGCTCCTCTATTATACCTATTCAGCCCTGATAAACCTGCTTCCTCTAACACTACATTTGCCTCGTCAATAGTTTCTATTGGCATAGTAATTCCACTCTCTATAATCGACCTCTCTGCCTCTTCTAACACCGCCCGTAGTAAATCACTCTTACTCCTTGGATTTCTATTAAACGAAACTACATACCACTTAGTCAAATGTGCTAATAATGTTCGCCTGCAAGTAACTTCTAACGTACTATCATTCTTCTTATGCATAGAATAATCTCCTACTTAAACGTGATAATCATTATCTACTATTACCATCATTATATCATATCTAAAAGTGCTTGTAAATGTAAATATTTGTGGAAATTAACCATCTTAGGCTACTCAGTATTGTTAGGATTGTTAGGATTGTTAGTGATATTAGTTATATTAGTATTATTAGTATTATAGGTATTTTAGTACGGTTAGTCTCTAGGTATATATGCCTCCCCAATCCAAAAATGCAAACACAGTAGGTTATATAATTATAGATATTTATATAGACAACGTCATACTTACTTTCTTATTCTTCTTATTTATTTTTTTTTATTTTTTTTTTTAGGTTAATTAAAGAGTAAGAAACACCCATATCTATGGATATCTACGAACTACCGATTTTATAAAATTGAATTGGGAACACACATATACCTAGAGACTACCCCTCCTAAACGTACTGAAGTACTAAAGTACTAATATTCCTAGGACTACTAAATTGTGGAATTAATCACCCTTTGTATAATTTTTATACATAGATTAACTTCTCGTCATTTCTTTTACATAAATATTCATTATCTCAATACGTTTTTTGTGAGTCTTAATAGTATCCTGAGCAATTTCATTATCAACTAGTACTGAAAGTTTATTGATAGAGTCTTTTAGTCCTACAGTATACCATAGAATCATATTCTCTGGTATTTCATTTGACTTTCTTAATGCTTCTATAAGAAGCTCTTCTTTGCTTATTTAATTCCATTATATACCTCTAATTAAATTGTTAGTTATTGAATAGTTCTACCGTGTCGTTTCAATAGTTATTTTTACTTTCCGTTTTTTGCCATACCTTGTTGTAACTTTTTTATCAATGCGTCTATTTTCACCTGATCGCCAGATGCTAATATTGCGTCGGCGGTTTGTTCAGGTGTCAATGGAACACTTGCAACACGTGCTTTTTTCTCCATTAACATTGAAGCATTAACCGTATGAGTTCCTTCGAGTTCCCATTGCCGGATTGTATCTGGTGATACGTTCGGCTTTCCCAATGTGCCACGGCATTTTTGAAACTCGATAACCAGTGATTTCATTGCCTCATCGTTTTTCTGCTCCATTGTCAAATCATCTACAATGGTCAACTGGAATGTCGCCTTGAAATTACCTGGTAATGCACCGCCACTAATTGACATTTTCTTTGTGCCGAGAATTTTCTTTTCGTCCATGATAACCTCCCTTATATAGTTTATTGTGGTATCATGAAACGACACGGTATTCTATTCAATTGTCAAAGAACATATAAACAAACTATTGTTTGTGTTATGGTTTGCATTAAACCACAAATTTGTGGCATTGTCAATAGATATTTCATAAACCACGTAACCATTTGAAATCATTAACATTTCTGTTGGTTGTTTCGGAGTGTTGCAAACTTGCAACTCGAAGGGGTAAAACATAGAAAAATTATGCGGCCTAGGCGCATTTAGATTATGTACAAACTTTGAATTACCACAATTTTGTGGTAAATGTCAAGGACGTAATTATGTCAAGGAAGTGGACTGGTTATCTATGTATAAAAATTTTACATAGGTGATGTTACCACCATCGGGAGATGTTGGGAGACTTAGCGGGAGAAATGCCACAAATAATTACCTTGACACATTATTATTTATGTGTTATAATGAGAGTCAGAAAGTATAATTATAAAAGGAATCAGAATGATAGAACAATTTATATCTAATATTAAAAGACTAATAAATTTGGAGTGGAGAGTATATAAAGATACTTTATATATAGTCTCAGAATATGGGGATATTGTTAATTTATCAAGAGATAAAACAAGAATACTTAAACATAGTATAAACCCTAAAGGATATCATATAGCCTCCCTTAGTAAAGGAAACCATAGATATGAAATAGTTGGAGTTCATGTAATGGTAGCAGAAGTATTTCTTACTAAATCTTCTTGTAATTTAGAAGTTCATCACAAAGACAAAAATCTTGGTAATAATCACTATTCCAATCTGGAGTGGATTACTCACTCAGAAAATATCCTTAAGGCCTATCCACCTAAACTAAATATAAAAATTAAGAGACCTAAAATAAAACGTCCTACTATTAGTGAGTGTTTAGCCTTATTTCCATAAAGGAGTATAATAAAATGATCTGGGCAGTTTATCTAATTAATAGTGAGAGAATAGAGACGAAAAAAGTAGGATTCGTCTATAATCATCCTCTATCAACGCTGGTGGAACTCTATCATATTAAACCAGGCCCTGAACCTTTACCTGGTGAACCTGAAATTCCAGGAACGAAAGTAGTAGATGCTATGATTCCTATGGGAAATATACTTAAGATAGTTAAGGAACAATCTATATAACAGACGACCAGAGGGAGTTGTACCATTCGTAATAGTAACTGTGATTTCACCTTCGTATAAAATTTTTACATAGAAAGGATTATGTGTAGTGGGTTCTAACGGAAACGGTAATAATCATAACAGGTTTAAATACTTTGATTCTGATAGAGGCCCAGACCTACGCACCGTACCTCACTCAGACCGCCGAACCTTCGAAGTTTCTAAAATGTGGGACATTCACCATGAGATTGCTCGCCTAGTGCTTCTGGGCCTCAAAAATACTGAAATCGCTGAGCGATTAGGAGTAAGTGAAGCTACTGTTTCCTACACTCGTAATTCACAAGTTGTTAAGGATAAGGTGGAAATAATGCAGGGAGCTCGTGATGCTGAGACTCTTGACGTCATGGCTACGATTAAAGCTAAACTTCCTGCGGTACTTAAGTTATTGGAGAACGTGGTAGATGGAACTCCTGGCACACCTGGAGAACTTGCCTCTATCAACCTCCGCGTTAACACTGCTGAGAAGTGGCTCAACCGAGCTGGATTTCCAGAACAAAAACCTGGCATGAATCTCCATCTCCACGGACATTTCACTGCACAGGATATAGAAGACATTAAACAAAGAGCTAAGGAAAGTGGTCAAGTAATAGACATTTAAGGAGAACTAATATGAGAGGTATAATAATTGAAAGTGGATTTATTTCTGGAGGATATGAGGCTATAACTGTAAGTAATGTAGCTATTGGATTTACATCTACTTATATCAAACCTACTTCTGGAGACTTTAGTGGTAAAGTCTGTCAGGAAGTTCTATGTACTTTAGAAACCGACCAGATAAGATTTACTCTAGATGGTACTACTCCTACTTCTGCTATAGGTCATCTACTTGAAGCAGGCCAAAACCTTACCCTTAAAAATCCTGCTGATATATCTAACTTCCGGGGTATTCGTGTAACTACTGACGCATCACTAAAAGTAACCTATAAATTCGCCTCACGTGCGTAGGAGGATTATAATGAAGAAGTTTATTCTATTATTCTTACTAATATTTACAGTGACTTCTTACTCCTATGGGCAACCAATAGGAGGAGGAATGATAGGTGGTCCACCTACTGCCTCCGAAAGTACTGCTGGAGTAGCTAAACTCGCAACTAATACTGATGCTACTACTGGTACTAATAATACCAAGATTATGTCTCCTGCAGATGTAACAGCTGCAATAGGAGCTATATCAGGAATAGGTGCTAATGAAACTTATGGCTCTGGATGGAATAGTGATACTGGAGTTCCTGAGAAAGATGATGTTTATGACTACCTTCACCAATTTGATGTTGATGATGATGGTGATATAGACACTATAGACTCAACTTATTGGGCTACCAAACTGAACGCTTCCGAGAAAGCCGCCGCTTCTGGTGTTGCTTCTCTCGATGGCAGTTCTCTCGTGGTTCAGAACCCGGCCAATGCTACGGCTACGCCTACCGCTTCCAAGATTCCTATTGCGGATGGTTCGGGAGATTTAGACGCAGGATGGGTTCCAGATACTATTTCACATAATCTTGCTATCGGCTCAACCACAGCCGGAAAGAACCTGACCGTCAACGCCACTCTTGGTGCTGAACTTATCACTTGGACAGATGCCGAATGGGACGAGGACGGGGTTACATGGACATTTGCCGCTGGGGTTTTAACCCACGTCACAGGAAACGCCACTACCGTAACTGCCGCAGG
>Ga0172381_10000477_pt1 | contig 48075 bp, 38 predicted proteins | sample Leawel6488metaG_FD_119754 | JGI IMG/M metagenome (GOLD analysis project Ga0172381, IMG submission 119754) | Leachate microbial communities from a municipal landfill in Southern Ontario, Canada - Leachate well 64-88 metaG | ecosystem: Engineered > Solid waste > Landfill > Unclassified | place... | reverse complement strand
TTTACAACCATCTTTAGTGAAGAAATTATAGAATCATAAAAATCCATAACTATTTTATTAGTTCTTCATTTTCAGAAGCAATCTGTCTTTTTGACACAGAAGAATCATCTATTATCAATCCATCTCTTATCGTAATTATTCTACTGGCATATTCTGCTGTGATTTTTTCGTGAGTTACAAGTATTATGCTGTTTCCCTTATTGTTCAAGTCCTGCAATATTTTCATAACCTGAAAGCCCGATTTAGAATCAAGATTACCGGTTGGCTCATCGGCAAAAATAACTTCTGGATTATTTACTAGGGCGCGAGCAATAGCAACTCTTTGCTTCTCCCCGCCAGAAATATTGCCGGGAAGATAATCCAACCGATGAGACAATCCCATTTGATCCAATATTTCCTTTGCTCTATCCTCTTTTTCGCCTTTAAACTCCTTCGAATAAACCAAAGGAAGCATTACGTTTTCAAGAACTGTCATCCTATTTAGCAGATTAAAAGACTGGAATACAAACCCTACTTTTTGATTCCGCATTTTTGCGAGTTCTGTATCAGAAAGATTGCTGACATCTCTGTCTTCAAAATAGTATTTTCCGGAGCTCAACTTATCAAGAAAACCCAAAATATGCATCAATGTAGATTTTCCCGATCCGCTTGGCCCCATAATGGAAACAAACTCACCCTTGTTGATATTAAAATCAATATCTTTCAATACCTGAGTAGTTAAGTCTCCCTCTTTAAAATCTTTTTTTAAATTTTTTACCGAAATCAACATAAAAAATTACTTATTTGTTTTCAATACTACTTCTTCTCCCTCGCTTAATCCCGATAAGATTTCTACAAATCCTCCATCGCCTTTTATGCCGATAGCAACGTCTTTTTCTGTGACCTGTCCATTACTCAAAACCTTTACATATTTTCTTCCTCCATTTTTAGAATCAGTCAATATGCTACGGCTAGGAACAAAAAGGACATTTTCTTTTTTGTCGGTCTTTATGACTACGTTAGCCGTCATTCCAGGTTTTACCCTTTCATCATCACCCTCTAAGCTAACTTTTATCTTATAATAAACGACGTCCTGTATATCTGTTGAGTTAGGCTCAATAGTCATCACCTTTCCATTAAACTTCACGTCTCCAAGCGCATCAAAAGTTATTTCTGTATCATCAGATATTGATACTTTTACCACATCGGTTTCCGGAATATCAATCTCTATCTCATAATGAGGAGACATCAATTCTATGGCTGGTTCGCTCATTCCTACCAGTTCCCCCACGCTTTTATTTACTTTAGATATTATTCCCGAAATAGGGGCGTACAAATAAGCTTTTGCTCTGTTTGCCCTTGCCTGGCTTAAAGTAGCTTCATAGTAAGCAATATCAACATCTCTTGGTCCTGCTTTTATCGACTTTAGATTAGCTTCTTGTATATCAAGATTTGCCTTTGCAGATTCTATTGCCGCCTCGGCATTGTTCTTATCCCTTTCGTTTTGCACCTTTAACGAACTTATTTCGCTTTGCAATGTCACAATCGCTGTCTTTGATAAATTTATTATAGACTTTTGCGAATCAAGGCTTGTTCTTATGCTATCTGGAATACTAGCCTTATAAGATCCGTTATCACAAGTATTCCTTATCTCATTCAACCCCTCATACACAGTATCAAGCGAAGAAATCATATCAACTATTCCTGTATCAATAGCATTCCTATCTCCTGCCTTTGCGCTATCAAGAGATACTTTCGCCGTTTTCATGGCAACGCTTATTTTATAACTAACAACGCTCTGGACTGCCAAGCCCTGCTGATCAGAACTATTAAAATATCCGTCTTTAACTGATGTTGCAGTTGTAAAGGCATTATATATTTTTAAATACGCATCGTTTAAAGATGTTAATGCATAGCTATATTTAGAGCTAATACTCGTTTCTCCCAAAGCCAAAACGTCCCTCAATGAAGATTGAGCTTTTTCGTAAGCAATTCGCGCAGAATCAACTTGTCTTTGGCTTATATCGATTTGCTCAGTAGTGGAGCCGGCTAATTTTTGATTCAAAGAAGCCTGAGCTTGAGCCACCGCAGCATCTAATTCTGCCGAAGAAATACTTGCAAGCAATTGACCCTTTGAAACACTATCTCCTTCTTTTACATTTATCCTGTTTATATTCCCACTCATCTGAAAATTAAGGGATACTTTATCAGCCGATTCTATTTTTCCGGTTGCATCCACTGTCTGTTCAATCACTCCCTTTTCAACTTTTGCCGTTTCATAGCTTGGCGCCTTTTCTCCCTTAGGAATAAAAACAACTATCAAGACAATTACCGCAATCGTAATTATCCAGAACCACTTCGATTTAAAATTGATTTTGAATTTCTTTTTCATATTTTAAGATTTATTATCTATATCTCTTTTTTATCACTACTAGCAGCAAAAAACAATATATAAAAAAGTGCCCTAAGGCACTTTTGTCTTTATAATCCTTGTCCTTTAGCTATTAGGGCCTGTAATAGCATTATCAGCATTTTCAGCAATTCGTCCCTATTCATCTTTGAATAATCAATCGTTCCTGTGTTTACAGTTCCACACTTCCCTCTATATTGGATTTCTGCATTGTCTTTCTTCGCATAACACTCGTTGCTATAAGTTTTTCCATTCTTCCCGCACACATAAGCCAACACGTCATCGCAAGCCTGAGACCCGGTTCCATTTATCACGATATTATATATCTTTATTTCTGCTGGCTCCACGCTCTCCCATGGTCTGGAATATATAAACTTCAGCTTGGTGCTCCCAGCCGCTATTGGCGTAAATTTGAAAGAAGCACTGCTTCCACAACCAGTCATTACATTTTGATTACAACTACTGACGGCATCTTTACTCTCAAATTTCAACAAAGTCTTATCGTAATCATATGTCCACGAATACCCAGTTGATAGGTTTTCATTTAGTTTTATTATAAATGGCTCTCCTACATTTACATTGCATGTGCTGTCGCTTCCGCAGATTATTATATCTTTCTTGCACTCTCCCGTGTATTGAGCCTCTGTTCCGGCAGCAGATGCCAAGCATTTATTACTATAATTTTTCCCATCTTTCCCGCAAACAGGATTATACTCCATTGTACACACAACAGGATCTTTGATTATATTTTCAGAACCCTTCACTACTTTGATCACATTAGAAGAGCAATATCTCTTAACAGAATCAACTTGGCAAACTCGATAATAATTTACCCCCTGAGGAACTTTTTCGTCTGTATAAGAAAGCTTATTTACATCTGCAGAGTAAAAAATGTATCCATCGTCTGGATATACAGGACTGCTGTTATTCTGTGATCTAACTACCTTATAATAAGAAAAAGTTCCTCCTTGGCTATAGGCACTCCAAGAAACATCAACATTACCAGAACTATTCAAATTTGCAGTAATTTTAATATCACTCAGATAAACCAAATCGTTATTAGAAACAGAAGATGTTGTAGCTATTACGCTAGAAAAACAAAATAATGGCAATAAGGTAAGTAAAATAAATATTTTTTTCATACTAGTTTTAATTATATTTTTTATTATTTCTCGTCTGAATACTGCGGGCGTAAGCCCGAGGATGAAAGACAGCCCGTAGCGAAATAATATAAATCACAAAATTTTACGGCGCTGCCTAAAGGCGATATAAAATTCGCAAAATTTTGAGTCCGCCTTAGGACTTGTGGGCGTTAGCCCATGGATTTCTATTCATCTATTTTTTTATAACCCTCAACCATTTTGAATTGAGGATCATCTATTGAAAGAGTTAATAGTTTACCATCGGGCGAAATACTATAATTGTTAATAAAATTGTTTTTCCCTTCCTTGCAGCCGTCATTTTCAACACTCATCATCATTTTATTCTCATCAACCGACAATGAACCGGAAATTGAACAATCTGTAGTCTTTACAAAATGATCTTCGCCTATTTCCAGCGTTGCCTGAGAAAAGTTTTCGGGACTTCCGTTTATTGTCATAAGGATTCTTTTCCATTTCCCAATATATTCTTTCCCAATCAATGCATTGTTTTCAGCGCTCTTTAGTTCAACATCTGTAGCACCCTTAAAAACAGAATCCTCTCGCTTTGTCTTGTTTATCATTTCTAGCTGTTCCTGCAAAAAAGCATCATTTTGTTTTTGCTTTTCGACTTCTTTTTTTTGAGCATTTACTACTATCAAAAACAAAGCTATAGCAATTAGTGCGATTATTATAACTATTATATATAAGAATTTGAACTCATCTTTTTCCATAGTCTCATTTTACCACAAAAAATATCGAAAAAACAGACTAATCTTGCCCGGCAATACAATTGTCATTGCGAGCCCTCCTCCGCTAGCTAGCGGAGGAGGAAAAGCAACCTATTCGTAAACCACGAAATTCTAGTGTTTGTCATTGCGGTTGATTCTTTAATAAGAATCAACGGCAGAGGATTGACTGAATCCGAGCCCCGCCTTGAGGCGGTTTCACCAGAAACCGACCGATAGGGAGTGAAACGACGAAGCAAATCTAAAAGCTAAATAAATGTTTTTCGTTATTGAATTAAAAACAGCCTGCAAGAAAAAAGAGGTATTACCCTCTTTTTTATTTTATTTCAAAATAAAATGACGCCGTTTTTCCATATTCATCGGGATTATCATAGTTCCATATCACCCCTTGCAAATTAAGATACCTTCCTCTTGCAAGAGCCCTGACATAATAATCAAATTTATAAACACCGGCTTCCACATTCTTTTTATAGATCATCGCTCTGTCATTTTTTATTTCTTTGCGATCAGGATACAAATAATCATTTTTTACCTGCTTTTCTATTGACCTCAGTGATTTTTGATCAGCTATCAGATCCATATCCAATATTTCCATTCCTGCCGGTATAAAATCTTCTATAACGATTGCGTTTTTCTTCTTTGGAACAACTACCTCCAGGTGAACTCTCAAAACATCTCCCGCCTGGACCGAATTTGATTCTTCCGAGCTATCACCGGAATTCAAAGGATAAAAAGATTTAGTCATGACAAAACCATTATCTTCGGATTTTACCGTTTCAGAAAAAAAGTATTTCGCCGAAACATCATAATACAATGCATCCTTGAATAATGCCCTATGATTAGACTTGTCAAAATCTATCAAGTTTACGCTGCCAATATTTAAACCATCAAGCCCTGTTTCCTTATTCATCTGGTCAAATATCCTTGAAGGATTGAATTGGTAACCATCAAAATTACTGCCGTTTAAATTGACTGCCAGATAGTATTCGGCATTTGCTTCTTTTTTCCAATCAACATAATCGATAAAAGCATCCATCGCAGCCATAGTATTCTGAGCCGATCCCCAAGAGCCGTTTGGTGATCTGCTTTTCAGTAGCCATTTTATTAGATTATCCGTATTCTTATCTCTTTTTCCTTTTGCAATGGATTGCAGATACAATGCCGTATTGACAATCGAGTTATCACTGCTCCCTAAGACTTGCTCACTGCTTTGGCCTATATGCGACCCCCTCGCATCAGATACAACTCTTTTATCAAGAATATTGTTTACATTGCCGTTCAGCCCCCATCCATAATCTCCAGAATTGAGCATCACGGCTAATTTTGCCAGTGATTGATTGCTTAAATTATTCAATATTTCATTATTTTTAGCTATATCACCAATAACGCTTTTGACTTTTTTGTCATTCTTATACTTTTCTGTGCCAACCAAAGCAGAACCGATTTCAATTTTCTCTTCATTTGTGGTGTTGCTGTCGCTCAAAGCGTTGTATGCATAATCAGATAATTTTGCATATCTCTGATCACTACTCTCTATGTCTCCGGTCTTTTCCAATTCTCCAAAAGTTTCCAAAACTCTGGCAGAAATACTTTTATCCGAATTGTCTCCGCCAAACAGACTGAATCCGCCATCATCATTTTGACTTCTGGAAATCTTGACTACTCCTTCAGATAATAAGCTATCCATATTGCTTTCTTTTCCTCCATATGCGTATCCTGTTAGGTTTAACTTGTTATAAGGATTATCTATTCCAAAGATTCTTTTCACCTTGCTTGTTATCCTGACGGCAGCAACCGTATTATCTATATCGCTATATGGACTTTCAATCAAGCTATTCAAACCATCCGTTAAGAAAATTGATAGATTAGTTCCTCCCTTTACCGACAAACTTCCTCCATCCTTTAATACGCTGCCGGGGATAAACGTCGCCTCACCTATCCTGTTTTCATTTGAATAATTTGAATTCCTAGACAAAGTAAATGTCGTATCGGGCATTATAATTAATTCTTGATTTATGGATTCATCCACATTTTCTCCTTTTATGCTTATGGAATATTTATGAAAATCATTTAAATAGTTTTTCGGAGCAATTACCGAAAAATAAACAGATTGAGAGTCTCCCTTTTCTATATTCAAAACAACTTCTTTCTCACTTCCGGTAAAGACTAAAGTATCGCTAGAGAAAGATGCCTTGACACTTTTTTTGTCTCTGGATTGATTAGTAATTTTTGCTCCCACATAAAAAGCATCTCCTGGGATTACAAACTTTGGCTTTAAAGACAAAATTGTTATTTCTTTTTCTGTATTAAAATTAAGATAAGCTGCCCCTACTTTAGAATTAACAGTTACTCCTACCGCTTCCACTTGCCAATAAGCCAAAGAGTCTGGCAATTTAAACACTATATCAGCCCTTCCATCATTACCCGTCTTTACCGTTCCCTTCCAAAAAACAGCATCGTTGTAACCGCTTTGGGCAAAAGGCGTATCATAATTAGCATTATTTGCAACTGTTTTTTTCTTATCGCTATCGCCTTTTTCCATAATAGTTTTGATATTTGAAAATGTTGATACCGTTAAAGGAAATCCGTTATAAAAAAACATGAAAGGATCTCTATATGAACCGCTTGCATTAAGAGAAGTTGAACCAACAACAGACAAAGAAACATCTGCAGGCATCCCCGTTTCGCCGCTAGTCCCGGTGAAAACCCTTAATTTTACAGTTTCACCAGGCCCATAAGATTTCTTATCCGAATTAAGCGAAATAAACAGTTTGTTTGCATCACTATCAACGTTAAAACTTTTCATCGCAAAATTTACAGTGGGATTTGAGGTCTGCAACAATACCGATACATACACATTAGGAGCATATGCATTTTTAACATCAAACTTATAGTTATAAAATCCTCCAACCACATCCACTATTCTGTAATCGAATATTTTTCCTCTTTCTATCGTAATCAAAGCTTTTGCTTTCATGTAAGGAGATTCTATTATTACTTCGCCAGAATTTCCGGATCGTAGTCTATCATTATTGGTTTTGATATTTAATGCATAATCGTCCTTAACCTGCACTCCGACGTTGCCATCGTCTCCATAAATATAAAAAGTTGCTCTAGTATATATCTTGTTATTATTCTTATCAGTTCCAGCCAAAACCAATTCGTATTCCCCCTCACTGCTCATTTTTAATGAGTTTGATTTGTATTCTCCCTGAAGATTGGTAGAAACGCTCATTTTCTTTACGTTCTCCGATTTTTTTTCCCAATTATTTCCATACCTAACCCAGTCAATCTTGTTTACCAAAATATCAATATTTTTAAATTCTCTTACTTTTCCTTCAGTATTGGTCGAAATTATTTTTATACCTACTGCGTCCTTTTTTGAAACAAAATAAGAATCCAGAGCTATACCCAAATATGATTGACCCGAATGGAAAATCATTGTTTTCTTTGTGGAGGTGCTTTGTCCAAAAGAATCTTTTACAGTAATATCAAACGTTAATATTTTGCTCTGCTTTTCACCGCCAAACAAAGCATCAAGATCTATTTGCTTTTTTATTGTTATTTTACCGTTTGAATCAAGTCTTGCTGTATCTTTAAAAAGAAACTTGTCGCTAAAATCATCGCTGATATAGTTAAAACTATAATTTTCGGACGCATATCTATCAAAATAATAATTTTTTGCCGAAACAGTATAATCCACAACGCCATTCTCAATAGGAACGCCAAAATAATAATTAGCATCTACGTTCATAGATAAAGTATCCTTAGAGACATACTCACTTTTGTCGGTAGTTATATCAACAACAAGATTATTCTTTGACCCTTCCAAAACTGTAAAATACCCGCAATTATAATCTGCTGCGCATATAGAATAAGATCCTAGAGACGTATCATTCCCAAGAGGTATCGAAGTAACAAAAGCGCCGAATTCATCAAGCTTCATTTCCTGCTCAGATACTTTTTCGCCCTTAGGATTTAATATATAAACATTTGCCTTGCTGTCCGATATCTCATACTTCCCATCATACCCGGTCCTAAGCAGTCCTTTTATATTCACTGTTTCTCCCGGCAGATAATTTGACTTGTCGGTATATATATAAGACCTTTTGATTGAAAACGCATTAATGGCAGCATTCATCGAATCTCCATCAAAACCGATAAAAGTACTGTCATTTCCATTTTCAACAATAGCTATTTCCATATTGTTTACCGGACTGATCAAAGAGACTCCTTGATCATTCGTTTCCCCTTCAATTATTTTCCCATTGCTATAAAGTTTTACTTTAGCTCCTCTTATAGGATCCTGTGTTTTTATATCGGTCACCCAGTATATATTTTTTAAATCTTTCAAAAACTCTTGATCGTTATTTTGGGTGTTTATATCCACTTTCTTTTCTGCTACCGCAAGGTTGGTCACCGTCATATAAGAAAAGACCCCTTTGCCATCATTAAAGTTTTTGTTTGATAACTTGATCACATAATTACCGATTGGATTATCGAAATACTTTTTTATATCGATATCAAAATAGTTTTTTATCCAATACCTTTCCGGAAGTTTGATGGTGTCAGTTTTGACTGTAGAACAATCCAATTCATTGTTATCTTTATAAAAATTGTCTTCCTGCTTTCCTCTCTTTTTAAAATCGCTATAAAAACTATACCCGTCTATCTTTTTGCATATCTTTAACTCTATAGTGCTTACATTTTGAGCCGAAAAGGAAAGCTTTGTTTTTTCAGCAAGAGTCAATATGAAATTATTTTGCATCGAAGACACCGAAACGTATCCGCTTTCCATCTTTGAAGTTCGGAAGTATTTGGTCTCCGATTTTTTCTGTCCAAAAACATCTTCCACGTCAAGCCTTAATTCGTAATCCTTTTCGGGCATGAACCCGACTCCTATTCTCGTTACAAAACTGTTCTTGGCGCAATAATTTTCCCCATCCGAAGATTGCCTCCACGATTGTTCCCAAGAAAAGATTTCATAATCCAGATTAGCGCTTATATATTTCTTAAAATCTGTCTTATCGGGAACAAACAAAGGATTATTAGAGCATATTATCAAAGTTGATAGATTGCTCCCCCGAACAACTCTCCCCAAATCAAAATTAAGATTTCCATAAACTGTTACCTGCTTGCTTATTTCATCTTTATTTATCAATTTTCCATCAGTATTATATATCTTCCTTAGCGTTAGATTAATTTTTTCGCCCGGATTTATACCGTTTGGAGAAAAATATATTAGTATGCTTTTTTTATCAGGAATTTTTAAACATCCGGAATCATAAATACTTATCTCGCTATTGCTACATTTCTGCCCATAGTCAATTTTTTCAATTGCGTTAGAGGCGCCGATTATGCTCTTCGCAATATCTATGTCTTCATAAAACCTTACGAGTAAAGCGCCCGACACATCAAAATAATCAAGACCTGATTCGCTTGTCCTATTAGAAACGCCTCGATATGTATCAATAACATCTCCAGATCTTATCTTTATTTTCTTCGCCCTTTCATAAGAAACATCTCCATGCAGTGGATAGGCCTTTCCTATTTCCAAAACATAATCAGAATTAAGCGCCCACAAATACGCCCTATCAGAAGAGCTTGGATTGTTGTAAACTTCTATAACAGATTCGTTTTTCTTCGTATTTCCCTCATTAACAATCTTTCCAAGCAAAGAAACATCTATCTGGCTTGGCTCGATAGTATTGGCCGATTTTATTGTTGAAGAAATAAAGTCGGTCAAAGCCTTCCATCCGTAATCTTCCGAATTCTCGCTCTTTTCTTCATTGTTTGCATATTTTTCAGCGCTGCCGTCAGGATACTCCGCGGTGCTATCTTCATTGCCGGTTGCATCGGCATACTTGGCATAAAACTCGATTTTATTATTCTGGGAATCATACAGTTTCATCTCCTTGATCATCTTTTCAAGATTTACAGGCTGATTGAAATAGATTCTTATCGGCTCATTATAGATTACTTTTTTCTCCTCCTCATCAGACTCATTAAGATATCGCACACTCCTGGTTTTAAATTTGAAAGAAGAGCTGGGAACAGGAACGCCATCCAAAGAAACAAAACCTTCTTTTATTTTCACTTCATAATTAGTGGAAGAAATCAATTTATTTTTTGGAACAAACTGCAATACTGTATTGCTCATCCACTTGAATTCGCCTTCCACGCTTGGAGAAATTTCCACAGGAACATTGGTTTGTTTTTTAGAAATGCTCAAGGTATCCACTATCTGCCTATTAAAAACTATCGTAATTTTTGAATCTTCCAAAGCTTCCAATTTTTCATCTGGGAAAACTGCAGTAACTATTGGATTATCAACCGCCAAAAAATCGGTGCTTATTTTTTTATCACCCCCCAAATTAAGCAAGATCTCATAATAGCGATTTGCCTCCAGATCTCTTTTGGGTTTGAAATAAAATATCGAATTAGGATTATCGGCAGCAAAAGCGAAAGAAAATAATCCCGCATTTTCATTTACCCATTCACCATCTATTTTTGGATTGAAAGATATTTTATTTTTTACATCGCCCACATCTACGCCGGCAGGTATCGATATTCTAATGGCAGCAGATTTAGAAACTTTTTCCGGGACCAATCGATACTGAGCACTCATCGTGCTTTTTTGCAAATCAACATACGATAAACCTCCCCACAGCAAAAAAACGCCCAATATGAATACTATAGTCAATCCTATTTTTTTAGGTGTCCAAAAATAAGTTATTTCTTGCCACAATATGTTCTGGCTCAAAAATTCTTTGGCTTGGGACACATAAAAAGAAAGTCTTTCTCTTGGATCAGAGGACTTCGCTTTTTCTTGAATGCCAAGATAATCCCTTAAAGAGTCTGTATCTAGAACGGTCTTTTTAGGAATACTGGCAGGACTGCCAATTGCGTCTTCATTCGAATCTTTGTCTTGGATTACAGAAACATCAAATTTTTCTTTTTTTGGTTTTTCCTCCATAACTTTATATACCTATTATATAAAATTTTCACCTTTAATACAAAACCCCTTTCTCAAAAGAAAGAGTTTGTGGAATAAAAATGGAAAATACTTCAACAATGGCGGACCAATTTCTTTTTTTGCCATTTTTTATTATTTAGATATGTATTCAAGCCACTCTGTTTCTAACCGATAAATGCTTTTCTGATAAACTTTTTCGATCTCTGATAGATTTTTAGATGTATCGCAATTTCTTGAGGTATTGCGATATAATTCCTTAAATTTTTCCTTATTGTACTTTTCAATAAGATGTTTAGTAAACGATCCTACTTGCGGATAAATAATAACCGGCTCTACACTTTCCCAGTTATTATTATCACAAAGAAACTCTATTGAATAAAGCTTATTTTCCTGAAGTAGTTTTTTAACAGAGGCATGCAAGTCTTCGTTCATAAAACTATTTTCCATATATTGAGCCAACCCCTCACAAAACAAATAGATAGATAACCCCCAAGGTAGAGATAATAAATGAGTATCTTCGTGTTCGCCTACGAATTTGCATTTTTCATTGTACACTGCGTGAATTTCAAACTTTTTTGCATTGTTGTTAGAATTTATTTCTTCCCAAACAACATTCCCAGGACTATCATCCCCCATTAATAATATTTTTTTCTTTAAGCTTGGATATATATAGTAGTTTATCTTTTTATCACTATTTTCACCTAGCCACTGCACTATTTTTGAGTAATGGCTTTCTTTAAGAAGGATAATACTTTCAATGTCTTGTTCTGCTAAAGAATTTTTTTCAAAATGAAAAATATAATGAGAAGACTCTTCTATTTTCCATTCTTGATTTTGATATGCAGTTTTGTAGTGTGAAAGATTTTGAACGTATATCATATTGGGTTAAATATACCATAGGATAAAGTATAAACAAAAAACTCTCATCCGATTAAGATGAGAATTTTGGGACGAACTCTATAGGGTACTTTCTTATTTAGTGATAGAGACTATTAGAATTTTCCGGTAGTTATAAAATATAATATTTTGGGCGAAAACAAGAATGATGCTGCCCCCAAAACAATCGATATTATCAATGCCCTATTATAATCAACTCTTAGCGCATTATACAAAACTATAGATTCAAGTAATATTCCCAGCGCCTGCAAAATATACAAATAATAAGGAACGCTTGAAGGAACAAAAAGAGGAAAAATATAAAAGACATAAGACAGCCTCATTAGCGTACCTATCGTTCCAGAAAATATCACATGATCGGTTTCATATCCCCACTTCATTATGAATTTGCTTATTATGAAAAGCAGGGGCAATTCAATTACTAGATTGGCAAGGATGTTAAATATAAAATCAAAGCCAGGAGTCATATTTTTTTTAATTAATTATTATTATGCTTATTATAACACAAAATAATTTTATATTCCTTTCTCTTGCGACAATATTTTTTTAATAGCAACATTATATCCAAATGCTTCAATCATTTTTCTTGCGCTCCTTAGTGTCATCTTGCTAAAAAAAGGAATATCTACCAATTCTTTTTCCGAAGAACTTATTATTCCAAACACTATCTCATATTCTCCTGAGTTTATTTTTTTATCAGCTGGAGTGTCTAGCACATTTGGAAACTTTGCATCCACTTTTCTTCTAAAATTTTTATCCGACAAAAACATTCTAGCCGATATAAGCCCTTGGCTAAAAAGATTATTAAATACAGCTGTTCCTCCATATCTTTTTATATGGAATATTTTTTTACTTTTCGAATAGACATCGCAAAACTCAATTGAGTTATGTCCATCATAAATAATATGCGAAGTGTCCATACAAGTCATTCCGCTTGTTTCGCCCACCCACTCATTATATTGCATTTCATTCTTGCCTCTAGGGCATTCTGGCAGCTCGGCACTAGATACGGGAAAGCTAGCATAATCATCTTCAACCGCATCAAAAAAATCTTTATCTACCAAATACCATTTTCCTCCATTAAGTATGTATTTATTATTTTCGTCCTCAAGTTCCGCATATATGCATTTATACAGTTTCCACGAAGCCAGATTTTTGTCCCCCATGGTTGAAACGCAATAGACATTGGTTCTTTTCAAAAGATCAATATCTATATTTTCGTCAGCAAACACCCCTTCAAAATCTTCTAAATAAAGGTCTGGATAAACAGTTTCTTTTTTGTTTCCAAATTTAAATCCAGCCACATCACTCCAATCAATTGTTTCGGGAATAGCAAGCCATATCTTTTCAACTGTTTCTCTATTTTTTATTCCTGCAGCCATTTTTTCATTTAGTCTTAATACTAGTGGCTTGCTATTTATTTCTTTTACCTTGTCTATCCACGAAAAATTGTTTTTATACTCCTCACTTTTATATGCCTTATAATAATCTATCAACCTATCTTTTACATTGTTCATATTTACATCGGTTGAAAGATGCAACGAGTCCCTGCCAAAAACCATATTCCCAAAATTCTTGTCTTTTGCTCTCCCCGTAAGTGACTGTATAAGATCTTGATCAATATCTATCCCAAAATCAGAAAACACTCCATCTTTCGCTATGTTTTCTCTACTGCTCTTTTGAACCAATCCAATATTTTTTTTATTTATACTTTTAATCCCCTTGGGGCTTACAAGATTAAGCGTTGTTCTAAAACCAAAATTTTCTTCAATAGAATCTTTGTCTATCATTTGCCAACCAGCGCCAAAAGTTATTGCAAATATTCTTTCGCCATCTTCTGTATCAATGCGAACCAAATATACTGCCCCTGGATACGAATTAAATATTTTCATTTTTTCGTAATCTATTTCCGCATCAGGGAAAAAGCTTCTAATCCAAGAAGGAGGATTAATCTTTGTTTCGGTAATAAAAAGAATACCGCTATTCGGTATATCCTTTTTATAGGCTTGCGTTTTCTTTTTTATCACATCACCTATTAAGAAATGTCTCTTAATCAAATATATTGATAACTTATTTACTCTTGAGTCAGCCATTTTTATTTTGTTTTTATGTCGCTAATTTATACCTATATCTATTCCAATTAAAACAGAAAAAGAAAATACTTTTCTTTTTATCTTTCATATTTCAATATTCTCTTTTATTCACAAAACAATTCTATCAAGTAAAAACAAAAATAAAAAGCCTATCGGCCCATAAAAAGAGAAAAGGGTACGAATTCATAGAATCACGTACCCAAATATAGAAATAAAGAACGATGGAGATATAAAAAATTTAAATGTACGATTTTGATGAAACACATATGTGTTTCACCTATTTAATTGTTACAGTAAATTTCTTTACTGCTTCTACTATAATTTTAATTCCATACTAAAAAATTGTCAAGCCTTTCTTTATTTCTAGGGATTAGTAACTCGTAATCCGTAACCAGCGCGCGATAGCTTGCTCCACAAGCATTTATACTTACCGAAAGGCAAGCAACAAAGCCCTAGTTACTAATTACTGTATTCAAGATGTCTTCAAGCTTTCTCAAAAGAAAGCTACAAAGTACCAATTACTAATTACGAGTTACTAGTTACTTATGTTCAAAGCTTTGTCTTTGAACATCTTCACTCAAAACTATTGTTCCTGCGGACATTGATTACCCGAATTGGCATTACATAAACATAGTTAAAGAATTCTTCTAAGAACAGCTTGGTTTCGAGGGCAATCTTCTCGTCTACGTCTTTTAGGTTATCACACTGGGGGTGGGCGGCCCAGTTACCGAATATCCGTATGCTATACCCCCATTCTTTAATATCTTTCGTCAAAAAAGAAGCATTCTTGATCTGTTCTATCAGTCCCAGTTTTCTACTCGCTCCTTTGTCTATTAAAGCCGATTGCAAAGATCTTCTAAACATTACAACTGCAGCCCGGGGACAGTTATTGTGCAAACAAACAACTCCTTCATTAAAGTCTTCTAATGCGTTCGCGGGAACAGTGTTTTCAAACTTGTTTGCGTATATTTTTTCTTTTGGATATTTATCTTGCCAACCTAAAGCAAGTAAGGTGTTTTTATTGAATTCATTTTTAGAGAACTTAAAGGTTTTAAGGATTAACTTTTTGCATGGCACGCATCTAAAAACAGCAAAGTAGATAATACTTTCATTACTATCATAATAACTATCTGAGAATAATAATTGAAAGTGTGCTCTGGATTCACAATGAGGACAGATATCCACTAGATCCTTTATGGCAGTTTGAAATGTTTGCGTCTTGGCCATAAGTTTAATCCTTATTTTTATTTTATGGCTGGGTGAGTTAGATATAAAAACACAAAACCCCACGCCAGCTAGGCCTTGCGGCCCCATACCGGTTTCCCGATATGACACATGGAAGAGCAGCTGAACGTAGGGTTCAGTATTTTCCATGTGTTTCCCAACCATACCTTCTGGAAAAACCAAAAGGGTTAGGTCGCTGGTCTTCCGACCAGTAATATTAAATTGTTAATTACACTCTACCAGAAAACCTAAAGAATTTAAAGGGCGTTAAAACAAAAGATTTGTAATATTAATCATCTACTAAACTACAAACCTTATCATGCAAGCTCTTTAATTCATCTATGTTCATATCTAGAATCGGTTCGTACATAAAAGAATTCAAATGTATATTCTCAGGAGTCATTATATTTACACTTTCTAATATTCTTATTATGTCGTCATGAGTCTTGTTTTGCCCAAACTCTTCCTTATATCTCTGAAAAAGTTTGCCTGTTTGGCTTCCTGAAATTTTCTCCTGTTTCGATACTTTTGACCACATATACTCTTCCGCTTTCAGTCTAATCCCTATAGCAAGAATTATTTTATCTTCAAGGACAATAGAATCAGAATTTTCTGCACCCTTTATTGCTGTGATTTGCTCCTCAATAACACTAACTATCTTCCTGCTTGTATCCGTAAATGTAAATGAAATATTAGATAGAATATTTGAAAAAGGAATTTGCAAATCAGCAATTGTAACATCTCCAGTTGCCTTAATATCTCCATCCTGAAGTTTCCTGTGAAGAATATGGGTTAAAGTCTTATAGTCATTATTTTGCCCATCCTTGAATTCAATCAAATTGCGGACAAAAGGAATACAAGCAATTAAGTGCTTTTCATTATTATTAACACCTGCTCTCCAAATGGTAAATGGATCGGTAACATTCTTAGTCCCTGCTTTAACTAATTTAATTTCATTTTTTAGTCTTTCTGCAACAAAAGAATATTCCCACTTATTATCTTGCAGAATTCTTGACTGAATCGTTCTAAAAAAATCAAAATTATGCGTTAAAATTATTGAATAAAAATTATCGTCTCCAGAAATTTCTTTTAGATACTCAACGATTGCATATTTATTTTTATAATCGAAAGAATCAGCAATATCATCAACAATAAGCAGAGTTTTTTGATTCGCTTTTTTCCTAGCCTTAATTTCAAATATAATATTTAGTATATATAAAGCCCTTCTCTCTCCTCGACTTAACACTCCCAAAAGTTCCTCTCTATTAACATTCCTTTTTTCAGAATCATCGAAAATAAATTCTGAAACAGGAGCGTTAGTTTTTAAAATTACATCCTCCTTATTTTTTATTTCTATTTTAAATGGCAAACCAATAAATCTATTGTTAAACTCTTTCGCTGCTGACTCCCATTCAGTTGCAGTATCTCCAGCTAATTTTATGATCTCAGACAATTCTTCTTTCTTTGCTGTATAAAAATCAAGTAGAGTTTGCATATTATTTTTCATCTGGGAAAGATAACCAAGCCAAACTTTTTTCCTGAAAAGTTCATAATCCTTAAGATTAACAATGAGTGAATTATCACCTCCTATAACTTCCTTGAATGCACGCAACTCAGCATTCTGCCCAATAGCTTTGTCTATAGTTTCAAATATTTCCTTTAATTTCTCATCGTTTATAATCTTTTTCATCTCCGAATCCAGTAACTCTTTTAAATCCTCAGCAGAACTAATCTTTAAATTATTTGATAAATTAATAGAGTGACCAGCCTCAAAAAAGGAATTATCTTCTATTGATTTTAGTAATTCATTCGCTTGGTATGTTCCAAAAGTATTTAAAGACTTTTTAAAGAATATGGATTTAGAAACAAGAGAATCATATTGTTTGATATACTCGTCTAAAGTTTTACTATATTTATCTAAAAACTTTTTAACATTTCCTTTTTTGTCAAAAATAACATTGTATCTAAAAGAATATTTCGTATGAAAATCGTCTACAGAAGGAAAAATTCTCTCTAAAATATCAAATAATGCATCTTTATTACTTTCTAAAAATGTTGATATTATCTCCTCCTCGCAGTCAGTGCTTTGAGATACTAATTTTAAATTTTTAATAAAACTACTTTTCTCCTCATCTAAATCACGATATATTTTCTCGTATTGCTCCTTTAGCTCTTTTTCTACAACAAGAGTAGATTCTTTATCGGAAAAATAATCTTCTTTATATGGCTCGATAACAAAAACCTCCTCCTTCGATATTTCAACATTACTCTCGTTTTTGATCTCTCTGACAGTGGTTCTTTCTGGATAAATCAGATCTTTTGTTTTTTCTCCTTTCGCTAAATCTTTAAAGGTTTTTGCAAACGAAGTTTTCATCACTCCATTTGGAGCATAAATCACGAAAGTTTTACATTTAAAATCAAACTCGTGGTTAAGTTTTTTTATTCCATAACAATACTGTAATTCAACTTTTAATTTATTCATCTTTTTTGGAATAATTAGATAGCTCTTCAAATTTAACTATCATTGTAGGGTTTCCACGTGTTAATTTTTTTATAGTCAAATCTTCTGCCTTATTATTAGCAAGACGAAGATTATTTTCAGACGATAAAAGAGCATCCTTGGTTTTTTGGAGATGATCTATTGTTTTATCAATTTCTTCTATGGCAATTTTAAACCGATTAGAAGCGAACTGATAGTTTTTAGCAAATCCTTCCTTAAATTTATTTATATCATCCTCAAAGTTTGTAATATCAATATTTTGACTCCTAACTAAAGCAAGCTCCGCTTTATATTTTAAAGAGTTCATCGCCGCATTGCGTAGTAATGTAATTATTGGAATAAAAAATTGTGGACGAACAACATACATTTTTGGATATTTATAAGAAACGTCTACAATCCCTGTGTTGTATAGTTCATTTTCCGCTTCTAAGAGCGAAACTAGAACGGCGTATTCGCATTTTTTTTCAGTACGATCTTTGTCTAATTCTCTCAAAAAATCCTCGTTCCTTTTTTTTGTAGCAGTTTCGTCACCCTCGTTCTTCATTTCAAACATGATTGAAGTAATTTCATTTCCAATCTCATCAGCTTCTCTATAAATGTAATCACCTTTACTTCCAGTTTTTGAGTCATTATCTTTTTCAAAATAGGCGTTCTGAAAAGCGGTCGCACGAAGCTTATTAAATTCTGTTTCGCAATGCTGTTCAAGTGTTTCCCCAACCATTTTAGTTGAAAGCTTGAGCTTCATATCTTTACGAAGAGCGATTTCATCTTCTTTCATTTTGATAATGTCATCTTTAGTCTTAAGTTCAGCAGAATATCTTTCAATCAATGATTTTTCTAATAGTTGTTTTTCGGTTTCTTTCCTTTGTAAATCATTAGTCAAATCATTTCGTTCCTTTTCAATTTTTTTAACCGCTTCAGCAACAGTAAGCTTTTTTTCTACCTCCGCTTTATCAATTTTTGATTTCATTTCAGCAAACTCAGCCTCTTTCTTTATTAATTCCTCTGCAAGACTACGATCATTTTCAGCTTTTAGTTCTAATAATTCTTTATCTTTTTTCGCCAATTCTACCTGGAATGTATTTTTTAGATTTAATTCAGATAACTTAATAGCGCTTTCTTTTTCTTTTTCTGCAATATTTAGTCGCTCCTGTATCTCTTCTTCAAATTTATGATCACGAACTTGCTTGAGAATATCAGCAAAGCCAGCCTCATCGACTTTAAAAACTTTTTTACAATTTGGACATATAATTTCTCTCATATTGATTATTTAGTTTTATTATAACTCCTCACTAGATACATTAGGTAATTACCCAAAAAAACTTGTAGTCCTTTTCTCTTGTCTAGTCTCTATAATAATAAAAATGCATAGGGATAATATCATCGCCACTCATTATTACAAAACACTTACGATAAGAGATACCCCACTAAAGCTTACTACTAACTGAAAATAAATGGTTTTCCCTCATGTTTATTTTAGTACCGAAAAGCTAGCTATGCCAAATTAATAACTATCTTCTAGAGATTCTTGATTTTATAAATAAAATCTTTAATTGAATACTGCGCTTTTTGTAGAGTATAGTCAAGGTTTATTAAGAACAAAACCACCCTTCGGGTGGCCTTAATCTGCTCATATTCCCTTTATTAAAGTTTTGAATTCTTATTCAGTTCTTTCCAGTTGTTTTTAAAATAATCTAGCTTGCTGATTGCTTGCTTAACGAAATCTTTAACAACTGTTTCGTTGATATCACTAACTTGTAAATATTCTAGCTTTCTCAAGAAAAAGCTATTACCAGCTATAAAATTTTTATTCTTGTCATCTAGAATTCCACCAAAATGAAAAATTAAATTAATGGATTTTTTAGTTTGGTCTATTCCACAAATCCAATGATGATAGTCTCCCAAAATACCATATGTCAATCTCCCCCACTTAATCTCGCAATCAAGGTTTTTGTCTGTGGATTCTATAATCTTGATTAATTTTTTGACAACTTCCTTAAAATCAGGATTTATTTTTGATATGTACAATTCTTTGATATCAGCACTCATAATTTCTTTGTGTTAATGAAATATTAATGATGAATACAATTAGTTTTAAACTCTACTCCAGAAGCTATTTTTGGAATACAAAAAGATGCTCATGCATTATTAGTAAAAAATTTGATTCCTTTGATTTTGTGACCCAAAATCCTGTTGCCTTGCAATTAAATTGTCTTTTTATTATGTCCTCCTTTAAAACAAAACCTACATCTAAAAATTTTTGCATCACTTTAAAAGCGAGGGGTTGATACATTTTACTCCTGCGCGTATCTCCTATCAAAATCGCACAATATTTCCCCTTATTTAAAACTCTAAATAATTCTTTTGCAACTTTTTCCATCTCATCAACAAAAACATCTATATTGTGTATATTCGACAAATCTTCTTCAATTTTACCTTCACTGTATTTTATAATATCTGCATATGGAGGATGAGTTAAAACAAAATCAATTTCAGCGTCTTTAATAAAATTCATATTTCTTGCATCGCATTTAATCACCCTTTGTTTTGACTCGTTACTTGTTTCAAATTCAAGACACTTTTTAGTTCTTTCCAATGCCTCCTCATTAATATCGACGCAAGTAATATGGCGATTCAAAATTTTTGCTTCTATCGCCGTAGTTCCTCCACCAATCATACAGTCAAGCAAATGATCCTTTTCCTTTGAGTATCTTAAAATAAGATTACGCACCACTTCGGGTGACCAATTACCACGCCAATCCGAAGTGTGGGTTGCCCAATTGCCACGCCTTGGAAAGGCCCATACCGTCGTACACTCCAAGTCAAAGTTTTCGGGATGAAGTTTTAAATCTTTTTGAGGTGTCATTTAATCTTATACTTCTTTGCCTTTACAAGTTTTATTGAGTCGTAATTATTTTTATCAGTAAATTCGTATTGCCAAATTAGGTATTCGTCAATTCTTTTCTCAAAAAACAATAGAAAAACTTTTTTCTTTGTATGTTCCGACCACTGCCTATAAGGGTAATATAGCTGTCTAATTATTGTGTTTTTCGTAGATGAATTCTTCGCTTCAATTAAAACGACCTTATCTTTTCCTTCATAGCCAGCGTCCACCTCCGTTTGAACCCCTTTTGTCTCAACTGTATTATCACCTATTTTAAAAGTAAACTCAGGGGTATATTTTCTACCACGAATGGTAAGAACAAGGCTCGGATCTTCCATGAAAGTTCTAATTAGACTTGAAGCATAAGCAAAATCAAGATGCTGCATTTCTGAATTACCTATTTTTGTTGTATCTAGATTAAAACCAAGCTTTGTCTTATATACTTCTGCCTCACCTTTAATATCAGGAATATCCACATAACCTTCTCCTTTCACAATAACATAGAACTTATTTTTAACAGGCAACAAAATCAGCCCTCGTTCTTTCATTATTTTGGGAACACTCTCGCGCGTATCCATTTTGCACAAAATTCGCACTTCCTTTTCAGAAGTGTTTTTAAAACCTTGGACAGATTTTTTTATATCTGTTGCAGATAAATAAAAAGGTTGTTTAGAGAAATCATTTTCTAAAATTTTATTATCCTTAAATATTTTCTCCCAAGAGCTATTACTTGCCATAAATAGTTTAATAATTAGTTATCAAAACCTCAGTGATTTTCCCCCTTTTAGAAGCATTAGAGTTAATAGCACGACTAGCTTGCACTTTTGTAATACGAACACCTTTAAGTTCAGAATAAATCTTGTTTATAAAAGAAGTGTCAGAATTAGAAAGCATAACAAAACAACCTCTTTCATGTAATTTTACAAACACATCTCTTAATTCCATCTGTTCTTTTTCTAAAAATGACTTACTAGTATAAGAAGTGAATGAAGCAGTTTTACTTACTGGATGGTACGGCGGATCAAAATAAACAAAATCTCCTTTTTTTGCTTTTTTAAGCACCTCTTTATAGTCCTGCTTTTTTATCTCAACATTTTTTAAGGCCTTAGACGCTTTCCTAAGATTATCTTCATCACAAATGAGAGGATTAGTGTATTTGCCAAATGGGACGTTAAATTCACCCTTACTGTTCACTCGATACATACCATTAAAACAAGTTCTATTCAAATAAATAAAACGAGAGGCAACATCCAAGTCGGAAAGATTTTCTGGATCTTGTGAGCGTATTTTCAAAAAATACTCTTTATTTAATTTATGCTTTTTAAGCGATTTTATTAAATTTTCGACATTACCTTTAATAACATTATAGGTAACGACCAGCTCATTATTTAAATCAGAAAGATGGGCCGTCTCAGGAAGTAAGTCAAAAAACACCGCACCTCCTCCAACAAAAGGTTCAAAATACTTTCCTTTTTTAATATCAAATTTTTCAGGTGGATAAAGATTCATTAAGCGAAATTGTGCGAGAAGTTGCCTTTTCCCTCCCACCCATTTAACAAAAGGTTTTGGTTTTTCCGAAATAATACGAAAAGAATCCTCCATAAAATTAGTCTTATCTGCAAGAGAAAAAACCCTATGGGCATAAATTGAATTTATGTTGAAAGTTGTTACCAGCTCTATTATCGCTTCATTTTTTGTCATAAACCTTGTTTTATTAAGCCATTAGACTCTTTTACAATTTCTGTAAGTTTCTACATATAAGTAAAACTATCTAAATTATTAGCTATATTATACCATTGGTCAAAACTTTATACAAAACCGATTTTCCTAAAAATCAGCTGCAAAAAAAGATTTCGCCACTACATATTTCACGCTAAAACCACCCTTTCAGGTGGCCTTAATCTGCTCTTTATTTACTATTATATAACACTAAGATAAATGTAGCAAAAAAATCGGCGATTGCCGATTTCTATATAAATGTTATTGCGTTTCCTTTTTTGTTCGCCCTTCCAGTTCTGCCAATCCTGTGGATATAATCCTCATATGTTGCCGGAATGTCATAATTTATGACATGGCTTATATCATCAATATCTATTCCCCTTGCGGCAACATCTGTAGCAACCAAGATATTAACTTTATCTTCCTTAAAAAACTTCAAAGCTCTCTGTCTTTTTACCTGGCTTTTGTCGCCATGTATTGATTCGGACTTAAATCCTTTTTGATTTAAGGCAATAGAAAGTTTTTCTACTCCATGCTTTGTCTTTCCAAATATTATTACTTTATTGAATTGTTTACCTTTCAGTAAATCGCAAAGCATATCTAGCTTCTTATTCTTATCAGACACACGCACAACATCCTGATCAACATTTTTCAAAGAATCGCTTTTCTTTACCGATATCTTTTCTGGGTCTTTTAAAAATTTCTTCACCAAAGATTCTATTTCCAATGGAAACGTTGCCGAAAAGCATAGCGCTTTTTTGTTTTCTGGCATTTGCGAAACCAAAAATTTTATATCATCAATAAATCCCATATCAAGCATCCTGTCTGCCTCGTCCAGTACGACTGTTCTGAATTCCGACATATTGATAGCTTTTCTCTGCACCATATCTTTTATCCTGCCCGGAGTGCCTATTATGAAATCATAACCTCTTTTTAATTCAAAAAATTGGTTTCTCACGCTTGTTCCTCCAATACATAAAACAGAAAATAATTTTAATCCATAAGCAAAGTCCCTGAATTCTTTCTGGATCTGCTCTGCAAGTTCACGAGTTGGAACAATGATTATTGTCTTATTCCTTTTGTTCAGAAGTATATCATTTATGCCTGGTATCAAAAAAGCAGCAGTCTTTCCTGTTCCGGTGTTGGCAATACCCACCACGTCTTTCCCCTGAAGTACCGCAGGAATAGCTTTGTCCTGAATAGGAGTAGGATTAATATATCCTTTTTTAACAATATTGTCTTTCAATCTCTGATCTACATCAAAATCAACAAACCTATTGCTTGGAACATATGGCTCCTCCTTATCATCTTCTATACTGCACTTCTGGATAAATCTTGAAACATCTATTCTGCTTCCAGAAAACTTATTACTTTTTTTAGCGACAAACCTCCCTTTTTTATTTCCAAAAAACGGTTTTGGTATCTTATTACTGTTTCTGCTATCAGCCGCAGAAGCTATTGTCCCTTTTCCAAAATTGCTCTTGGTTGCATTTTTTCTATTCTTAGAAAAATATGGCTTAGTTTCGGGCTTGCGAAACATTTTTGATTGTTTTATTCTAGTTTGCATAAAAATTAATAAAAAAACGAAGTCCCTAAATCTAAATAAGGAGACTTCGCTTCTTTTAAGTTCTCGATATTAATTAACGAGACTATATCATATTTAAATGCTATTGTCAAGCCTTTTTGCTAAGCTACGAGTGCGAATTCCTCTGTCATTGCGAGAATCCGCCAGCAGGCGGAGACGAAGCAATCTAAAATACTAGTAAATAGATTGCTTGTCCGCCGCAGCCATAGCGAAGGAGGGCTTTGCCCGCTATTGTGGGCTCGCAATGACAAACCCCGTCAAAATAATTCATAGTTATTCCAGTTCAAATTTTAGACACCGCTAATATAAATTTATTAAATAATAATTACTTTTATGCTATAATTCAAAAAATTAATTAACAAATCAAAATATGAACAATCTGCAAAAAAATATTATAGTTTATTCTATATTGTTTGCGTATTCTTTTTTATTTTTATTTTCGGTGTTCAACGCTATTATTAGCAGCAATCCACACTTAGCTTTTTCTATTTTTATTCAATTGGGCTCATTTTTAGCTACCAAAAACATAATAATCGGAAATATTTTCGTTGCCTTTTTTTTGCTGGAGTTTATTTTAATGACTCCTTTGATTTATCTTTTTAGTCGAAAACTAATTCGGAAAACAACAAATCATTACGAAAAATACTTATTACCCCTGTTATTAACAGTTGAGTATTTACTTTTTGCATTTTTTACAACACTTTTAGGCGACGCCTGTCTTGGAGAGGTTTGTTCTATTTTGTTACTCCCTAGCGCAATTATTATAAACCATGCTTTTTTAGCTATACTTTTCAATGGTATCTTTTTGTTCATTGCTTTGTTTATATTACTCAGCATTGCTGAACCATTAACAAGCAACCAAAACGAAGAAAAACAAAATTTATATCCGTATACTCCCTATGTTCCAACTGTAATTTACATAATCATATTCTCGTTTTTAGCAATTTTTTTCCCATCCACCAGAATAATTCTTTCTCTTTCAGCATATCTAGGCAATATCGCAAACATTAACTCTCTTTCTTTAGTTTTTTTTGAATTTATCGCGATATCAAACTTGACATATTTTTTAACAAAAAAATGGTGGCAAACTTCTGGACATAAAGAACATATTATTTTTCCCTTTTTGGTAACTATTGGTTATGCATTATGGGCAATACCCCTTGTGTGTTATTCAATATCTTGTGCTGAAAAAGGCTGCATTTTTGTCATAATTATTCCATTATCTTATGCTACATATATTAGTCTCCAGTCCATCGCGGGACCATTTCTTGCATTAATAATTAATGGACTAATAGTTTTTTACACTACAAAATTCTCACTTGGTAAAAAAAATATGAAAAATGAAAATAAGTAATATACTTTTATCATTTTTATTGCTCTTAGCCTTAGGATTATTCTCACTAACTAAAATATCACCAATATTTACCCTATCGGATAGCGAAGTTGAAGCCTCCCTGTTAAATATTGAAAACAATTGCGACACAATAAGTGATTGCGGTCTTTTGCCTGGAGATATCTTGCTTCGAAGATACTCAACAAACAGAACCCGCCTTTTTGAGAACTATGCTCGCCCCTATTTCACTCACTCTGCCCTTTATTATGGAAACGGGCTAGTTGCTGAAGCTATAGGCAATGACCCAGACGATACAAAAGAAATAGTAATTAGAAATATTTCTGAAACTGATTGGACAAGCGATCGTATTGAAACTTGGATAATTATACGTCCAAAAATACCAGAAGAAAAAATACGCTTAATTTGTGATCGCACCAAAAATATTGCTAATGATGATAGTTATACTTTTGGCATAAAACAACAAGGAAATAAAAGGTACACTTGCTCTAGTTTAATTTTTGATCAATTAATTGATCAGAATATTATTAATAAAAATGATGTTCCAGAAATCATTACCCCTGATTTTATATTCAGATATGCCAGCACTCATAAAGAGTTATTTAATATTGTCGGATTTAAAAAACAATAATTACTCAATTATTCCAGTTCAAATTTTGGGAATTCGATCATAAAATTCTCAACCCTTTCGTCTATCAATATATGGCTATAATCAAGCGGCTTTTTCAAATACAGCCCCTCAAACGAACAGCATCTGCTTAAAGCGACATACGCCTGCCCTGGCGCAAAGGTTCCGTTTCCAAAATCAATAAAAACTTTTTCGTATGTTTTTCCCTGCCCTTTATGTATGGTGATTGCCCATGCCAACTTCATCGGAAATTGGATAAAGCTTCCAACTATCTCTGATTTTATTTTTCCGTTCTCATCCAAATAATATTTTACCTTCTCCCATTTGTACCTGCTTACATCATCAAAGGCCCCATCATCAAACATCACTCTCACAAAATCATCTTCAATCTTTATAATCTTAACAATATCCCCATTTATCCATCTTCCCTTGCTGTCATTATTAAGCAACATTACCTGAGCTCCTTCTTTCAAAAAAAGATTCTGGGAAGTTGGCAATTCGCTCAGTTTGAAACCGCCATCAACAAGCCCGCCAAAATGCACGGCCTCACCATCAAGCTCTTTTAATTTATCGCTATTTATCTTATCGGCGGCATAATTAGTAGTAACCAAAGACACTCCAAACTCCTCCCAGCTATCCATGTAGCAAACTCTTTGATTTATCTTTTCTAAATGTTCATCATCAATCCTATAAGTCCTCACCATATCCAGTAACTCTATAAAATCCTCATTTGACTGCCTATAAACCTGAAGCAATTCAATCATCAAGAATTTGCCTCTTTTGAAACTGTTTGAATCAAAAAAATAAGGACTTTTATACACTAGTTTAAATATCATTTCTTCTCCCCTTTGGACTATTGGCGGCAACTGATACAGATCTCCAGTAACAATCACTTGGACTCCCCCAAAAACAACTCCCGGTTCTGGGCCATTTATCCGTAAAAACTTATCGATACAATCAAGCATGTCAGACCTTACCATAGATATCTCATCTATTATCAAGATCTCTAGCTTTTCATAAATCTCCCTATCTTTATAAACCTTCTTGATATCGCTCTCGGTTATTCCCGGATGGAACTTAAAAAAAGAATGAATCGTTTGTCCCTGGATATTCACAGCGGCAACACCCGTAGGAGCCAAAATCACAACATTCTTTTCTGTTGTTGCGCGAAAATATTTCAAAAAAGTGGTTTTACCTGTTCCTGCTCGCCCTGTCAAAAAAATATTCCTTCCTTCGTTGATTATTTTAATCAGCTTTTTCCATTCTTTTGAAAGCTTTACCTTTGGCTTTTCGATTAAGGCATACTTCCGGTTTATCCGCCTTTTCCCTATCCCGCTTTTTGCCATCAATTCAGAGGCATTTTGATTGAATATCTTTACCATTAAGATTAATATACCACAGCTTCAATCTCCCACAAACCCCTTAAAAATGGTATAATCTACGGAGTAATAAATAGAAATCTATGGGCTAACGCCCACAAGTCCTAAGCGGACTCAAAATTTACGAATTTTATACTGCCTTCGGCAGTATCGTAAAATTTTGTGATTTATATTATTTCCTCCGCTTTGCTCCGGGATTGCCCTTCATTGAGCGGCTTCTAGCCCGCAGCATTCGGACAATAAATAATAATCTTAAATTTATGGATCCAAGAATTATCGCCACAGTCGGACCGAAGTCCGATGACTATAAAATATTAAAAGATATGGTCGAAACGGGAATGAATATCGCAAGGATAAATTTTTCCCATGGAACTTATGAACAATGGAACAGGGTAAAATCATACCTCGAAAGAATAAGGCAAGAAACGGGCATTACTGTTAAAATGATGATGGATTTGCAAGGCCCCCGAATCAGGATTGGAGACCTTCCGAAAGAAATATTCATCAAAGAGGGTGAAAACTATTCTTTCTTTTTTGGAAAAGCTGATATCAAGAAAAATGAAATCCCTATTGATCACGCCGCCCTATATAAAGATATGAAAGTTGGGCATTCGTTTTTTATTGCAAATGGAATGATCGAAATGGAAGTGACCGAAGTCAAGGATAAAAAGATTTTTGCCAAAGCCATAAGAGGCGGACACCTTTTGCCAAGAAAAGGAATTAACTTGCCTGAAACAAATCTTTCCGGAGAAGTAATCACAAAAAAAGATATTGCCGATGCGGAATTCGGAGCAAAAAATGGAGCCGATTATATTTGCCTTTCATTTGTGCAAAAAGGGACTGATATTAAAAAATTAAAAAAGGTAATAAAGAACAAGAATGTCCAAGTGATCGCAAAAATTGAAAGAGGGACAGCCCTTGCCGATATAGATAATATCGCAAAGTATTCTGATGGACTTATGGTTGCAAGGGGTGACTTAGGAATTGAGGTTCCTATCGAAGAGCTTCCCATAATCCAAAAAGAACTTATTCGAAGAGCTCATTGGTACAAAAAGCCTGCTATTGTGGCCACCGAAATGCTATCATCTATGATCGATAAGCCAAGGCCAACAAGAGCAGAAATTGCCGACATTGCAAATGCGATATTCAGCGGAGCCGATGCGGTTATGCTTTCCGACGAAACAGCCTCGGGAAAATACCCGATTGAGGCAGTAGCAACTATGAGAAAAATAGCAAAAAGAGCGGACGAATATTACAACGGAACAAATTATTTAAATCTTAACGGAAAAAAATAATAAAAAAGCTGGACCCAAGAGTCCAGTTTTTTATTATCTCTTGCCCGAATGATGCAGGCCGTGAGCCCATAGATTTCTATTCCCTGTCTCTAAAAATCCTATCGGCTATCTTGTCTTCAAAGCTCTTGCATCTGCTTTCTTTTTTCATGTCTTTTACCAAGATGCTTGCACCTATTATAATAAGCAGAGATGGCCATATTATATTCCATGTGTCCCCAGAAATTATTCCAAGGCTATTCAACAAGAATATGATACCTATTAGAATTATTGCTAATCCAAAAAACATATTTTTATTAGTTACTTTGAATTAAGAAACTTTTATCCTGTCATTGCGAGAAGATGAACGAAGTGAAGCGACGAAGCAATCTATTTATTTACTAGTCTTTTAGATTGCTTCACCTTGCCTTCGGCAGGTTCGCAATGACAAGCACCAACTTTTCGTAATTCGCAGTAGTTATTAATTATTTTATTAATTGTTTTATCTCTCCATCCAAATATTGCAAGTAAACTATTTTTTCATCTGTTGAATCCTTTTCATAATACCTTTCGATTATAGTGTTTCCCGCAAAAGACAATTCCGTCTGAGTTATGTCATCGCCTATGAACACCGAATTCAAAGGACTGTATTTATTGTCTTTCCTTATGGCAGAAACTATATAATAAGAAGCTTTGCTTCCACTACTATATCTGGCCAAAAAAACACTGTCATTTGCCGAATCACCATTAATGTCTCCGCTTATTACTTTGCCAACAATATCAACATTAACTTTTTCAGAATTAACATCTTTTTCAGCCTTCCCATTCGAAAGCAAAAAACGCTCTCCTCCTATTGTGTATTCCCCGTCCAATGGATTTGGTTGGTAAAAATAAGCTGGAAAATATGCTATATAATAATCATTCCTTCTTAATTGGGAATAATACCAATAAACAGCAACTCCAAAAAGCGCTATTATTATGATAATAGCCAATCCAATTTTGCTTAATAAATCTGATTTCTTTTTCTTTTTCATAATTTATTACTTATAAATATACCACAAAACCGGCAATGTAACAAAACTGTGAATTACAAAATGCAACCCCCCCCCTGTCATTGCGATCCGCCTTTGGCGGAGAAGCAATCTAATGTTTATTGAGCTTTTAAGATTGCCTAGTCCTTCATCCACCTACTGGCGAAGCAGGTCTTCGAACTGACTCAGACCGAAGTTCGGCCTCAGCCTGTTTTCTTTAAAAGCAGCCTCAATAACAATCAAGTGCAATGTAACAAAAGCCTTGCCCCATGCATTGTAATAAATAGAAGAATCAATGAATACTGAACAGATAAAAAACTTAGTCGAGCGATCAAAAAATAAAGACGATCATGCCTTTGGAGAATTGTTTGATTTTTATTACCCCAAAATCCTCAACTATGCCCTTCGAAGCACGACCGATCTGGCAGCCGCGCAAGATATAACATCAAACACTTTTTTAAAAGCCTTGCGAGGGTTAAACAATTTTCAATGGCGAACTGATTCAAGTTTTAATGCCTGGATATACAAAATTGCTACGAATGAAATACGACAATTTTTCCGCAAAGCCAAGAATAATAACACCATCAGCATCAACGAGAAAGAAAATGACTTAAGCGACAACAATATGTCGTTTAAAAACATCCAGGCCTCCATCGAAAGCGATGAATACCTGAATATTATAAACAGATCGCTTTTAAAAATTGATCCGATATACCAAGATATCATCAGGTTAAGGTATATCGAAGACTTGTCCTACGCAGAAATTTCTGAAATCATCAATAAGAACGAATCAACAGTAAGGGTGTATTGCAAAAGAGCAAAGGAAAAACTAAAAGAATTCATAGGAAAAGAAAATAAGAATCTTTTAGAAAATTAAACATGAAAATTGAAGAATTATTTCTAAAAATCAATAAGACCCAATATGAGCCAAAAAGCCATAAAGAAGAGCTAAAAATGCTCCTAATGAATAACTCATATTTCAAGAAAAAAGACAACGCTTGGTGGAAGCCTGATTTTTTGTTGCCATCTGCGTCTTTTTCGCTGGCAATTATCATTTTTTTAGGAACTATCTTTTTGCTGCCCCTATCTACCACCAAAAAAATCTCTCCTATTAACGAGCAAGAAACTCTTTATGGTCGATTATCAAAAAATAATAACGCTGCCGCATATGATTATGGAAACGGCATAAAAAAAATTGAGGTTGTTCAGGAAAACACAAGAACTATGTTTCTTTTCAATAAAAAAAATATCCTTATAGGTTCCCAGGCAAAAAATAAATAAATTAATAATAAAATAAAAATATGAACATTTTAGAAAATAGATATTTCCAAATATTAGCATGTACCTTCATAATCGTCCTAACCGTATTCGTAGCAGTCTTAATAAACGAAAAATCGCAACCCAGCGAAAGCAATCTTATAACTGTCACCGGTAGCGGAGAAGTTTATGCCACCCCAGACGTAGGAGTTATAAACATATCTGTCAAAACAGAAAACAAGGAAGTTAAAAACGCCACCGATGATAACAACTTGAAAATAAACGATATTATCGCCTTCCTAAAAGACAAAAAAATTGACGAAAAAGATATCAAAACAACAAATTTTAATATCTACCCCGTTTATAGCTACGAGAACAGGACAGGTAAAAGAATATTAAACGGATATGAAGCCAATCAAAGCCTTACCGTAAAGATAAGGGATACATCAAAAGTAGGAGAAATAATATCGGGAGCAACCGAAAAAGGAGCAAACAACATTGGTGAACTTACATTTATTACCGATGATAACGAAACGGTAAAAGAACAAGCAAAAAAACTAGCAATAGAAAATGCGAAAGTTAAAGCAAAAGAATTAGAAAGTCTGCTTGGAGTAAAAATGATGAAGATCGTAAACTACTCCGAAGAATCATACATGCCAAATTCTACCAGTTATGACGCATACAATGCAGGAGCAGGCATGGAATCAATGAAAGCCATAAGCACTCCAAATATTCAAACGGGTCAAAATAAGATCATTTCAACGGTCACAATAACTTATGCGATACAATAATGTAAGGAAGTAAAAGAGCTCTTAGCTCTTTTTTTCTTGATACAAAACAGGCTTTCATTATATAATTAAGTCAGTTATGAAAATACTATTAATCGAAGATGATAAAGAACTTGCAGATTCGTTAATCGAAAGCCTCAAAGAAGAGAGCTTTTTGGTTGAATATTCCCATAGTGGATTAGCAGGAATTTACATGGCCATTAACAACAAGTATGATATCATCATTACCGATCTTAATCTTCCAGACGAAAAAGGAGAAAATGTTTGCAAGGCAATAAGAGCCACAAAAGAAACCCCGATCCTAGTATTGACTGGAGAACTTGAAACAGAAAATAAGATCAAGATGCTCAATTTGGGCGCAGATGACTATCTTACAAAGCCTTTTTCGTTCAAAGAACTTGTTGCGCGTATAAATGCCCTATCCAGAAGGTCTCCTCAAATAACTGAAAAAATTATTAAAATAAAAAATCTGACAATAGACAGAAACAGGAAAAAGGTTTTTTATAACGGAAAAGAAATATATCTTACCAACAAAGAATATCTGTTGCTAGAAATATTAGCCATTAACGAAAATAAAATTGTATCGCGTGCAGAAATACTGGAAACCTCATGGGATTCAAATGCCGATATTTTTTCAAACGCAATTGAAACCCATATATCAAACATTAGGAAAAAAATTAACAAGAATATCATAAAAACATTTTCTGGACGCGGATATGCGATAAATTAAGGGTCATCATTGCGAGATTTTTTAAAATCCCGAAAAGTCGGATGGCCTTATTATTAGCGTTTTAAAAAACAAAAAAATGCAAAGTCTCATCAAAAGCTTTTTAACAAATAAAGACCTCAGGAACAAAACTGCCTTGTTCGCAGTTATGATAACAGGAACTGCAGGTTTACCTTGGCTCAGCTAATAATATCTCGAAAGAAGGATGCATTGCATCCTTCTTTCCTCCATAAGATGAACTTCTTAAAAGCGCTATTACAACCAGTATCAAAAGATGAAGATTCGATTCGCCGTGAATATATTCTCAATATCCTACTATTGAGTTGTATTTTCCTTACTTTTATTGCTTTTTTAATACCAATAGTAAGACCTGATAAATATTCCATCAATTCATTTACCTTCATATTAAGCGTGATAACTCTCTTGATATTTGGCTACCTTTTTTATATTTCAAAAAAAGGCCATTACAAAATATCATCCTATTTCTTTCTTTTGATCATATTTACAATCAATCTCTTTGTTTCATATCTTTGGGGAACTCAGGCCCAAGTAGTAATACTTTTTTACATACTTATAATCATAATGTCGGGCATACTTCTGAGCACAAGAATAGCTTTTTTTGCAACCATTTTGTCATCAATCTCTCTTTCGGTTTTTGCCTATCTCCAAAGCGTAAAAATACTCAATCCAGACATAAGCTGGACAATGGAAAGCGCAGAAACAGAAGACGTTATTATGTTTCTTACTTTTTTCTTCGTAATTGCTATTGTTTCTTGGCTTTCAAATAGAGAAATAGAAAAATCTCTCCAAAAAGCCAGAAAGTCAGAAGCCGAACTTAAAGAAGAAAGGAATAATCTTGAATTAAGAGTGGAAGAAAGAACAAAAGAAATCCAGAAACTGCAGATAGAAAAAATGGCACAGGTATATCATTTTGCCGAATTAGGAAGACTTTCCAGCGGACTATTCCACGATATGATAAACCCTATCATGGCAATATCACTGACTATCGAACAGATCAAAAAAACCAGTGAAAACAATAATAATCTTAAATTGATTGAGAATAGCGTAAACAAAGTAAAGCAGGCCAATGACAAGATGCAAAAACTAATAGACTCAATTCGAAAACAGATAACCCAACATGGGACCGAAGAGTTGTTTTCAATAAACAAAGAAATAATCGATGCAATAGAACTTTTGAATTACAAAGCAAAAAAAGGAAATACCGAAATTGTTTTCCAGAGCGAAAGAGAAATAAAAACAATTGGAGACTCTGTAAAATTTAATCAGATAATCACCAACATAATATCCAATTCAATCGATTCCTTCCAAGGCAAAGAACAGTTGAAAAACAATATTGAAATCGAATTAAGTGAAAAAAATAATCGGATCAGAATAACAATAAAAGATAACGGGTGCGGAATACCAGACGAAATAAAAGATAGGATATTCGATCCGTTTTTTACCACTAAAAACACCAGAAAAGGAATGGGCATAGGATTATTTCTGGTAAAAGAGTTTATCGAAAAATCTCTCAATGGAAAAATTGATATCAAGAGTAAAATCAACAAAGGAACCTCTACTATAATAAAATTTTCCTCAAGAAAAAAATAATGGAAATAAAAAACATTATATCAAAACAAAGTCCGAATGGACTGTTTCTTGATATAGACAACAAAGAATCATTGTTCATATCAAGCCTCATAGCGTGCAATTTAAAAAAGGACTTGCTTGCAAACACGGGAGAAATAACAAAAAGGTTTCACGATCTTTTTGATTTCAAAGATCTTACGATGTCTTTTTTTACTATTGCAAACATAGTCAAATTATTTCCCGATGAAATAAACGGAAAAGAAATTGCCAAAATAATGAAAAAACTTGGCAATATGGAAGAAAAAGAAGGTGGCCCGTATAAAGACGATAAAGGACAAATTGAAATCGGGCTTAATTCAATAATCTTTTATCTTCTATCCGCTCTGGAAGTGGAAATACCAAACCTTACTGAGTTAATAGAAGATCACATTAGAAAAAATGACTTCCAGTCGGACTATATCAAAGAATCGCTCTCTATATATCTCATATCGCAAACATACAAAGGGAAAGAAAAAGAAAAATTGGTCAAAATGATACGCGAAAGAAAAAATGAAGATATTTTAGATAAGATATTAAGGACAATCTCTCTCCTTTATCTTGATTGCGAAAATGACACACCAGAAAGAATTGATTTTGTCGATTCGAATATCCAACAATTGAATAACAGCTATTCGATAATCAAGAACATAAAAAGCACCCCCGAACTTAACTTTAGCTTCTATCATAAAATGATTGAAGAAAAAAGAGAAATAGGCAAAGAAAAAGAAGCGGAAAGACAGGATAAGGATATGATCAACAAGATAATCGCAAAGGCAGAGCAGGAATTTTCCGACTTTCCAGAAGAATTTTTAAATATATCTTTGGAACAGATAGTAAGAACTATCAAAAAAAACAAAGACAAACAGATGTCTTTGATGTCATACTACACCCAAAAAGCGCTTGGCAAGAATAACATTCCTGAAAATGAAATCATTGAATTAGGCCTTATGAATGTCTTTTTCTGGACAGCATTCATAATATACGATGACTTTTGGGATGAAGATGAAGAAGCTATTCCCAAGCTTCTCCCTGTTGCCAACGCTTTTGCCAGAAAATATATCTGTTATTTTTATTCATCCATAAACGAAAAAGACTGGCACATATTTTTTAACAGCACTATGGATAATCTGGATATGGCAAATTCCTGGGAAACTTCTAATTGTCGGGCAAAAATTGCCGGCAATAAATTGATAGTCCCAGAAAATATTCCCGATTACGCAGATTATTCATACAAATTTTTTCCGTCATCGGGACACATTTTAGGTCCGATCATTATTCTTATCAAGTCGGGATACGATTTGAAGTCAAAAGAAGTTGATAATTTTATCAATTATTTCAAAAACTATCTAGTGGCAATGCAGATAAACGACGATGCGCACGACTGGGAAGAAGATATAAAACGAGGACACATCAGCACGGTTGTGGCAATGATGCTAACCGAATGGAAAAAAAGGTATCCTGAAGAAAATAAGATCGACCTTATAAACGACATCAAAAAACTACAAGAAATATTCTGGTTCGATACGCTTCCAAAATCGGCAGAAATTGCATTATCGTTTACCAAAAAATCAAGAGAAGAATTAAAAAAAATTGCTTTGTTTGAAGATTATAGTTACCTCGAAAGATTTATAGATATGAACGAAAGCATAGCCCATAAAGCTATTATCGAACAGAAACGCAGCATTGAAATGCTGGAAGAATTTTAAAAAGAGCCTTAAGGCTCTTTTTGTTTTTCTTTCGCTAATGGAAACTCTATCGTAAACAAGCTTCCTACACCCTCCATCGAATCTACAGAAATTGAACCACCCATCAATTCCACGATTTGCTTTGTAATCCACAATCCCAATCCCGTTCCAACAATGCTATCAGTTTTTGGATTTTTCACTCTATAAAACTTTTCAAACAAACGCTCTCTTTCTTTCGCCGTCATTCCTATTCCACTATCCTTAACCAATATGAATAACGAATCGTTCTTACTTCTCACCTTAACATCAACATTCCCGCTAGGAGTATATTTTATCGCATTACCTATGATATTTATCAAAACCTGCTCAAAGCGATCTTTGTCTATATTTATCATTGATGATTCCAGTCCATCATTAATGCAAGATAATACGATATTCTTTTCTTTTGCTTGAACTGAAAACTGGCTCACTGTACGCTCTATTATAGGATAAGCGTCCATAATCTGGCTTTCAATCTTCATCCTGCCTTGTTCAATACGGCTCACATTCAAAAGATCTTCTATCAAATCTCCCAATCTTTCTGTTGAAATTTTTATAGTGTTAAGATACTCCAATGCTTCGCCCGTTATCGACATCTTTTTAGCATCGTCAATCAACATCACAACATATCCGCGGATAACGGTAACCGGCGTACGCAATTCGTGCGATGCCATAGATATGAATTCGTCCTTCATTTGGTCTATCTCTTTTATCTTCTGATACAGCAGCGCATGCTCAAAAAGTCTAGAATTGGCAAACAGCAACAGGATAATCACAATGACAGAAAATATCAAAACTATATACGATCGAGTTAAGGCAACAGAAAGAGATGTATCTATTGCGCTTGCCGAAATAGTCATAACCAGCAAAGCCTGTTTTTCCCCAAAAGAATTTTTTAATGGAGAAACAACCAGCCAATAATATTTATTGTTGCTATGGTCAATTATTTTTTGCGCGCTTGGCCAATTGCTATTCCACGCAATAACATATGCCATAGAATCATAAGACTGGCCTATTTTATCCTTATCAAAACTGGCAACTAGTTTAAAATTTTCATCATTTTTATAAAAAATATCCAGAGCAACAACATCATCTTCATACTTTTCATCGATCAATTCCTGATTTGCAGAAAACTTTTTCCAATTATTGACATAAGATTGGAGTTTTTCTTGAGAATCCAGTTCATCGGCTAAGGATATGTTTATAGATTGGCTTATTCCAACTGCCTTATCTCTAAGACTTTGATCAACAGTTTCTTTGAACGACTGAGAAAAAAGCCAAGTGTTAAATATAATAACACTTGGTATGACGAGCATAAGAACAACAGAATAGATGAATTGTTTGTTATCCTTTAAAAAATTATTGATTTTTGAGAGTTTATTCTCCATATTTATTGCCCTTCCTGTTCAGAAGCTCTCTTTCGGATAAACAAGAATATTACTATTAGTAAAACTATGAATCCTACTCCTGCTCCGACATATGTTTTTATGAAATTATCAGAACTTTCAGTAACAGAAACAGAGCTAGCATCTTCTATCCTTACAAATTCATCCATAGCAACAGCCCTTGCTTCATCAATAAAGAATGGCTTAGGCAAGCTGGCTTCAATAATCCTACCCTTGCTATTGTTTATAACAACATATGCTTCATGTTTTCCATTGATCAGCGATTTATCTAACTCATAAATCCAATTTCCATTTGAATCAGCCTCTACTGTGATTACTATCGGCATCGTACTATATATGAATAATGTCACAATCTGATTAGGAATTGCTTTCCCTTGGAATCTTATTCCCCCTTTCTGGTTTTCAACCTGATCAATAGTCAATTGTCCGCTGATTAGGGTTTCTTTCTTAAATTTAGGCTGCTCAAGCGATTCTCCGGTTATAATAGCCCTATCAACTCCTGTTAAGCTTTCTTCCTTTATATCTGTCCCTAAACGCAACTCTATATCATCTGGAATACCATTTTTATTTTCATCAAAAGTAATGGCAACTGGCGATAAATATTTTTGGTTTTCAACGATTTCCGTTGGCAACAGATTAACAGAAATATTATTAACTGCAACGGGAATATTTTCTACCTTTATTGCAGAAGACTCCCCTGTCTTTTTATCAACAACATTAATTACCTGCTGTTGCGAATCTATCACCGCAACCGTTCCCACATAGTCCACAAGTTTTTTCTTGCTATCCTCCGATAAAGAATTTTTTAGATCTGCCAAAAGGATATCATTGATATAGATTTCACACTCTTCTGGTTTCAAATTTTTGCATTTTACCAGTGATGGATATTTTCCTAAGAGATAACTCTTACATTTATTGAAATCATTGATTCCGTTGGAAATACAAGAACTTACAATATTAGTTTGAGCTATATAATCCTGACAAGTATTAACATCTGTTATTCCTTCAAGGGTACACTCCAAAGAAACATCGTTTTTTGTATATGTTACTACTGTTGTGTTGGCAGTCGTATCTGCAGGTTTGACTTCTGAAGTCTGACTAGAATTAAAACTGCATTCTCTTGTTAGTTCGGGAGAACTGCTTGAAACTAAAGCACAGTCAGAAACAATAGTGCATTTTCTTATCTGTTTGTTGGTCGAACTGCATGGCTGCCAATTCTCACATTCCCATTTATCCTCAGTGCACGACGTTTGAGGAATGGTGCAAGTTTCTTCAAGAATTGCATTCCCCAGGCACCCGCTTGGAATAGCAGAAACAAGCCTTCTTGTGCGTTTTCCGTTTGCGCATTCGCTCCATGCCGAATAATTATATGCGGTGCAGGCAACTCCATCGCAAGTTGATTCAAGTATTTTATCGCCATCACTGCATCCGGTAGGATACGAAGAAACAACACTCCTCGTTCTTTTTCCATTATTGCAAACACTCCATGCCGAATAATTATAATTGCACAAGACTTTGACATTGAAAGAAGATTCTATATTAGAGGCAACAGTTTTTTCGACTCTAGAGCTATCGATATAAGAGATAACTTTCGCAGTCCATGTTCCCCCAGGAAAAGACGTTGGTATTTTAACAGTTTCACACCACAAATCCTTATTATCCGAACATGCCCCTAATTGCAAAGAACTTATCAGGGAATAACTGCTAACACTTGAAATCAATTTGACCTTCGCACCATAAATAAGCCCGCTAACCGATAATTTTATCAAAACTGATTCGCCTGTCATAATCGAACTCGGACTTATGACTGGGGTTGCTATTATCGGTATTTGACTATCGGTTGCAACAATAAAAGTTTTCAATGCCGAAATCGGAATATTTCTACCATCTGAAGAATATAACGATATTGACCACTCACCCGCATTACTTGGAGCGGTAAAACTTCCGCAAAACCCAGTGCCATCACTGCATTTCGATAAACTGGCCGAAACCTGATTGGTAAGAGTTGAAAGAATCGGTTTTGCCACTAGTGCCAACGATTGCATGCTATCGATACCGGTATCAGTTATTTCTACGCTAACCGAACCTCCTGTTCTAACTGTTGAAGGATTTAAAATTATTTTTGATGCATCAATAGTAGGAATAGTGACGGTAGGAGTAATTTTTTTTACTGCACTGCAAGCTGCACTGCTTCCGCCATTGCTACCTTGGCAATTCCAAGTCCAATTGGTAGAACTGCTAACAGGAGTTGAAGAGTTGCCATAAATGCAAAGACCGGTTGTTGGTAAGGCAGTTAAAGCCTCGCCAAAAGATGCGCACTTCCCCATGATTATACTGCAAGTATCAATAGTTGCTCCTTCACATTTCCAATTTGCCTCATTTTCAGACAAAACAAAATCAGTCACAGTTCCCGAACTGCAGGATCCTGCCGTAGGCAAAGATGTATACGCCGTAGAATAATAACATTTGCCCGAAAGTATTTTTGTTGCACTGCAAGATATAGGAGTAACCCCTGTTGAACATGTCCACGTCCATCCGCTGCCGTCAGACTTTTCTGTAAACCCTAAGACAGTTCCCCCGATGCAAAGATTTGTACTACTTGCCGTTAAGCTTGCTGCCGAAGTAACGCCGCAACTTGCAGTTGAAGCAGTATTCGTATCAATAGGCACCGCATTAAAATAGCAGGAATCGGTAATCAAAGGACTGCTAGAAAATTGATGCGAACAATTCCATTTGCATTTATTATCACTAGTCAAATAAGGTTCGCCGCCCAAATAAGCGGGAGAATTACACAAAACAGATCCGTTTGAAGAAGCTATTTCAGAACAATTAACCGAAGTACTAAAGGTAAAGCTTTGTCCATCCGAATTGCCGCACATTTTCTTGACTTCAAAATTAAAAACCTTTTGCGGCTCTTCATTTACCAAAACATTTCCAGTCCAAGCGCCTATTTCACCCAGTCCATCCATGGTAAAAGAACAGACAGTAGACACTGTAGAGCCTTCACAATCAAAAGTTTTTATCATGGAAGCTCCATTTGGCCCAGCAAAGATTATCTTAGAATCCATCTGGAAATTAAGGTTAAGCCCAGTCATCCCAATAACAAAGCTATGATTTGCCCAAACTCCCGCACCTCCAGCAGAAGTAGAGGTGCCGTTAAGTGTTACATCATTAACAGAAATTGGAGTCACCACTTGAGTAGTGTCGGCAAAACTAAACCTACCGATAGTGCTGCCGATTAAAACAACAACTAAAACAACGAAGATAAAAAGAAAAATAAATTGCAACAACTCCTCTTGTTTCATGCAAGTTGAATGATTTTTTATTATGAACAAATCCTGATATTATCTATTATTATAAAACATAATAAAAATTAAAGCAAAATAGTTTTCAATGAAATTTAAGGTTTTCTGCATTCAGATCGTACAAATAACAGAAATCTCCTTCATCGATCTGGGATCTTATGCTGGAAATTCTTTTTCCTCCGATAGTTTCTATGCCCAAGGCCTTCATCCCATTTACCGTCATCATTTCTAAAACAGTCCTTGCTGGCAGAAGCAAAGGATTGCAGTTTACTCCTTTTTGAAGCAGTGCAGCAAATTTTCCCGCTTCCCAAACATCAAGCCTATTAGAACTAGCTGCTCCATCGGTCCCAATAGCAACATTTATCCCCGCATCAAGCAAATCGGCAACCGGAGCTATTCCCGAACCAAGCTTAAGATTGCTCAATGGGCAATGCACTATACTGCACCCTGCATCAGCTATTATTTGGATATCTTTCTTCGTAAGCCAAACGCAATGGACCAAAACCGTTCTTGCATCAAGAACTCCTAATTTATACAGATACTCCACCGGAGTCAATCCATGTTTTTCCATTGACTCATCAACTTCGTTTTTTGTCTCAGAAATATGTATCTGATATATGGCATCATATTTTCTGGCAACATCTTTTGCTTTCACTAGATTTTCTTCATTTACAGTATATGGCGAATGAGGGGCAACCGAAACAATAACATTTTTATTTTCTTTATAATGATCCAATAGATGTTCTGTTTTCTTAAGATCCTTATCAAAAACATCTTGTCCTCTGATATCAATCAAGCCTTCTCCTATCACAGCTAAAAAATTACTATCAATAGCAGCCTTGGCAACTTCCTCTTCAAAAAAATACATATCCATAAAAGCAGCTATGCTATTTTTTTTCATTTCATCAATAGCTAGTTTTGTATTTTCATAAACAAAACTTGGAGTAACCATTTCAGCTTCCATCGGCCATATGCAATCTTTTAGCCACTTATCCAATGGCATATCTTCACCCTTTCCCCTAAAAGCTACCATGGCAGCATGAGTGTGGGCGTTTATTAAAGGCAGATCAAATTTTTTCGTCATATTTTTATTCTTATATAAAAGTATATCAGATAACAAAAAAACAAAAAGGCTTTTTCGCCTTTTCGTTCAAAACATCTTTTATTTTGTTTTTGGAGTATCTTGTCCGCTGCTTGGTAATTGCTGCGAAGATATTTGTATATTCTTTGCGGTAACGCTTCCATCAGAATTCTGATCTCCCGTTACGGTAATATAACTGCCTACTGTAACATCGCTAGCCGATCCGCTAACAGATTTCAAGTATTGCGTTGATCCGGAGAAAAATATTATTCTTGATCCGCCAGACCTGTCTTTCAATACCATATTTTTTTCATTGATACTCAAGACCTCGCCACCTATAAGTCCTCCTCTCTTATTTGCAGTTGAAGAAATTCCTTGCTTCTGTCCTTGTTGCTGCATTCCCTGGAATTGCATCTGCCCGAACCGAGAATTTATCTTGCTTTCTTGATATTTCATTCCCCCAAAGAAAGAACCTATAATTGCCACCACTAGTATTACCGAAAAAACTATATACTCCTTTTTTATGTTTTTCATTTTTTGTTTTTTTACTGATTATTTATCTTATTCATAACGCAACGCCTCTATCGGATTAAGCTTGCTTGCGCGATTAGCCGGATAATACCCAAATATTATGCCAATCGCTCCCGAAACTCCAAAGGATAATACAACCGAAAACATCGAAACTTCTGTCGCAACACTAAAAAACTGATTCGCAATAAACGATGCCAGCCATCCCAAAATTATTCCAAATATCCCTCCTATAAACGTTAGCATTATAGCCTCACCCAAAAACTGATAATTTATATCCTTTCGCTTTGCCCCTATCGCTTTCTTAAGGCCTATCTCTCTCGTCCTTTCTGTCACGGTTGTAAGCATCATATTCATAATGCCAATACCGCCAACCACAAGCGATATCCCGGCAACCGAACCTAAAAGAATTGTAAATGTTCCCGTAATGGAAGATGCTGTAGCAACTATATCCGCTTGATTCATCGTACTGAAGTCAGCAGTAGCAACATTGTGTCTGTCCATAAGCAGAGCAGTTATGTCGCTTTGCACAGTAGCCATGGCACTTTCATCTGCCGCTTGAACAGCAATCGTCGAAACATAGTTTCCACCCGTCATATACTGTTGCGCAACGGTAATAGGAACATAAATGACATCATCCTGATTATTAAAACCGCTCCCTCCTTTTTCTTTAGTAATTCCTACGATTGTGAAGTTTATGCCTTTTATCCGAATTGTCTGGCCAATAACCTTTGACGAATCAGCATCTTCTCCAAAAAGATCATCTCTCACCGAAGGACCTATTACCGCCACCTTTGATAGGGCTTTAACGTTTTGATCATTTAAAAAATTTCCAAACTCAATCTCCACATTCCTAACTGAGGGATACGCCGCAACAACTCCATTTATGCTTGTGTTGGTGTTTGTTCCTTTTGCAGTTACCTGATATCTACCCGAAACTTCTGGGGAAACCGCTGTTACATTTGGCACTTGAGACAAGATTTCTTCGGCATCTTCTCTCGTTAAAGTTTGAGAAGATCCTCTTCCTTGACTCACCTGAACTCCAACCCCCCTTTGCGCTCCTGGCGTTATCAATATCAAATTTGATCCCAACGATTGTATGCTAGATTCGATACTGCTTTGCGATCCTTGTCCAATTGCAATCATTGCGATAACCGAACCTATTCCAATAACTATTCCCAAAATAGTCAAACCAGACCTAGCTTTGTTAGAAAAAAGAGCAGACCATATTTCTTCAAAAAGATCTCTTAATTTCATGTCTTTTATTTCTTAGTCTTATAATCATCAGTAATCACTCCATCCCTTATCAAAATCAATCTATCTGCATGTTCAGCCACAGTCAGTTCGTGAGTTATCAAGATTATCGTGTGGTGTTGTTTTCTGTTCAATCCTTCAAATGTTTTTAAAACGATTTCTCCAGTTTTTGTATCAAGGTTTCCCGTTGGTTCATCGGCCAATATCAAAGAAGGATTATTAACCAAAGCTCTTGCAATAGCCACCCTTTGCATTTGTCCTCCAGAAAGTTGATTTGATTTTTTATTATACTGAGCCTCATCCAACCCAGCGCTTTTTAAAGCCATCCTTGCGATTCCTTCCCTTTCATTCCTGGGGACTTCGGCATATATCAATGGCAGCATTACGTTTCGCAAAACAGTTGATCTTGCCAAAAGATTAAATGCCTGAAAAACAAATCCTATTTTTTTATTCCTAATATTTGCAAGTTCATTATCTGAAAAATCAGTTATATTTTTCCCGTCAAGCTTATACTCTCCGCTAGTAGGAGTATCCAATGCTCCAAGAATGTGCATTAAGGTTGATTTTCCAGATCCAGAAGGACCGGTTATTGCAACAAATTCACCATCGCTTATTGAAAAATTCAAATTCTTGAGCACCTGGACTTCCTCCCCTCCATTAATATAACTTTTAACAATATTTTTGCATTCAATCATTTTTTTGGTAGGATTACTTTTTCGTATTTGTATTCGTAGTCGTTGTGCTTCTCGTATTCATACCTCCTCCACCGCCACCCATCTGGAATAGGCTCTGACCAGATGTTTTTGTCGTAGTGCTTGTTGAAGTTATGGTTTTTGTTATCACTAGATCGCCTTCATTTAGTCCAGTTAAGATTTCAGTTGAGGTATCGTTGGTTAATCCGGTTGTAATTTCTTGTCTTTTTGATTTATTTTTCAGCAAAACACCTTTTGAAGATCCAACTTCTTCGCTCGCTATCGTTTCATCCGGAATTTCCACATAACTTACTTCATTTATAGTTTTGATCGCACTGCTCGGAACAACTAAGGCATCCTCGCTTGATTTTGTGATTATCGCAACCGACACACTCATTCCTGGTTTTACTCCTTCAGCTTCAGTATCAAATACTACTTTTACACCATAACTTACCACACCCTGGCTTACTGTTCCCACGACATCAACTTCCGATACTGTTCCAGTAACAACCATATCGCTTACAGCATCAAAGGTAAGAGTTGCTTTTTGCCCACTGTTCACTTTTGCGATATCTATTTCGTTTAGGGTTATTTCGGCAGTAAGACCTTTTGAAATAACTGTAGCAATCGAAGTTCCCGAAGAAACATCATCTCCTTTTTTAATATTCACCGCACTTACTATTCCAGAAAAAGGAGCTCTCACTGTATAATCTGCCAGAGAGACCCTAGCATCATATAGAGCATTTTCCTTTTGCTCTACGGACATCTCAGCGCTCTTGATATCAAGCGGGTCAGGATTATTGTTTAGGGCTAATTGCTTTTCGGCTTTCTCCAAAGTATTTTTCGCATCAGTAACTTTATTCTCTGCAACATCGATATTATTTGCATTTGTCGTTATTTGAGAGAAAATGACTTGCTGTCTGGAATTGATAGTCGAAATCATGCTATCAATACTTGTTTTTTCTGAAATAACACTGCTCCTTTCACTGCTGGATAAAACATTTCCAGTTGGAATAACATCCAATATATTCTTAGTTTTTCTTAAGGCATCTTTCATTTGCGAAAGGATACTATCTATATCTGTCTTATTTTTTGAAATTTGAACATCTGCTATTATCTTTTTCAAGCCTCCGCTCGCCTTGCTAAAATAATCACTGGTAACCCTTCCACCATCATCAATACCATACAGCAATTTTACAGCAGTAGCTTTAGTGGCAGCAATATTTGAACCATCCTGATCGTTAGTATTAAAATGCGAATATTGGATATCTGTCACCGTCATTAAAGTACTGGTTACCTTAGTCATTGCCTGAGATAAATCATTCAAGGCTCCATCATAATCATCATTTAATGCATTTTCTGCCTCGCTTTTTACATTTTCAAGATTTTTCTCCGCTTCAGTTATTGCGCGCTTATCATTGTCTATATCCATTTGTGATATCTCAAGCTCCTCAGTCCTGTCTCCTCGTTTTAATTTTTCCAAAGATAATTGTGCATTTTCCAAATTGGTTTCAGCGTCTCTTACAGATTTCTGAGCCTCAGTCGAATCAATAACCGCCAAAACTTCGCCTACCTTTACCTCCTGCCCATTTGCAATCTTCAAACTCAAAATTTCTCCGGATGCCTTGGCCTTTATTTCCGACTCAGAAGCAGACTCCACCTGTCCCGTTCCGGTCACGGAATTAATTAATGTTTCTTTTGATACCGAACTAACTACATACCTTGTTTCGGTGATTGTTCGTCCTGCATTCCAAAAATAATACCCGCCTATTCCAATAATTATTAGTGCGCCCGCAACAATAAGTTTATGCCTCAATACAAAGCTTTTTATTGTTGTTAAGAATTTAAGCGCGAAACTTTTGATTTCCATTATTTTCATTGATTATTTGTTACTATTATCTACAGGTGGATTCTGAGCATCCATTTGGTTAGGCATCCATCGTATTAACTTGGCCTCTATTTCACCCTTTTCATTAGGATTTCCGATTACTACTATCTTGTCATCCACTTTTAAGTCAGAAAGCTTTATATCATCTTTAAATTTTTTAATAGCAACATCCCCTTTTACTAAAATTACTTTCTCAGTAGAATCTACATCCTTCATTATTATTGTTTCTCCATCGATCTTCATTATTTGACCCAAGATACCATGAGCCCCTTCAAATCTTCCCTTGTCGGGAAAATTAAAATCCATTCCCCCAAAATTCCTTCCATAATTTTTATCCATATTGCACGAAAAATCAGCGCCCTTGAATCCGACAATAGCTCCTATTTCAAAAGTTACTAATAATAGTATTATTTCTCCTATTATCAAAAATACCACTAGCATTTTCGATGTTCCAATTTTTTTTAAATCCATATTTTTTTACTTATAAATTAACTTATTTGAATTTACAAATCTTATATCTTTCAACAAAAAATTAAATATTCCCAATACTAAAGAAAGCATAGACAAGGAAACTACCAAAGCAAATACTGGCAAAGATTCCAAAAGGGTAAAGGCAAAATTCTGCCAATATGCCGCTACGATGCCGAAATCAGAAAAAATCAAAGAAAAGAATTGGGCAAACCCAGAACTCACCAAAGCATCTTGCACCGCCAAGAAAGAATATATTAACCCCAAGGAAGATGCAACCAAAAACAACGAAAATAATATAATCCTTTTCTTTACTATTTGTAGCTTTTCCTCCTTTCCTATTCGAATTACTATTTTTTCAAATAGATCATTGGAAGGAATAGCTTCGTTCAAATTATTAAATAATTTTTTGTATTCGTTTTCCATACCTTTTAACTCTTAATACGTCTAATAATTATTTTTGGTGCATTAATAGTCATAATTTCCTAATTTTTCCCTAAGCGATATTATTCCTCGTCTATACCTGCTTTTTATGGTATCAATAGACTCGTTCAATATTTCTGATATCTCTTTGAATGTAAGTTCGTCTTTATAGCGCATCAATATTACCATTTTGTGATTTACCGGAAGTTCACCAATTACTCGCTCTAAAAAATCGGACAAATCCTTCCTCCTAAAAATCTCGTCTGGTAAAGGTGCATTATCAGCAAAATTATCAACAAAAACATTTTCACCATCTTCATTTTCAAAATTAGAAAATGGAATGGATTTCTTCTTTCTTAAATAGTCGATGCAAGTATTTTTAGCTATTTGAAATATCCAAGTTTTAAATTTTTTACTTTTGTCAAACCTACTGATATTCTTCCATACTTTTACAAAAGTTTCTTGCGTTATGTCTTCAGCAATATTTTGATCGCCAACATATCTATAGCAAAAATTATAGATTATCTTGAAATATCTAAAAACTAAAACTTCAAAAGACTCTTTCTCTCCACTGAGAAAAAATTCAACTAATTTTTCATCGGAAGAATTATCCATATATTAAAGATTAATACGTTCTTTAATGCCGCTTTGGTGCAATTTGTTAATACAACACTAACATTGCACCATTCATTATACAACCAACGTAGTACACAATGTAGATAGGCCATCTATATAATAAATATAAGCAAAAAAACAAAACATGCAAAAAAAATTAATGCTTGCTGTTGGCATAGCCGCATCATCACTAATACTTGCCGCGACTACGACACTTGCTGCTCAAAACACGACAAACAATAATCCCAATGGTAATAGGTTTGGACTTCATCAAAGGGAAAATCAAGGAGTCATAGGAACTATCAGCGCAATTAGTGGTAATACTCTTACTGTCACAACTCGTGAAAGAGGAAGTGAAACAGATGTAACAAAAACGATTACTGTTTCAAGTGATACCAAATTCACTAAAGACAGAGATACCACTATCGCCTTAAGCGATCTCGCAATCGGACAAAAAGTAATGGTTCATGGAGCA
>Ga0172381_10000476_pt1 | contig 48085 bp, 50 predicted proteins | sample Leawel6488metaG_FD_119754 | JGI IMG/M metagenome (GOLD analysis project Ga0172381, IMG submission 119754) | Leachate microbial communities from a municipal landfill in Southern Ontario, Canada - Leachate well 64-88 metaG | ecosystem: Engineered > Solid waste > Landfill > Unclassified | place... | reverse complement strand
CTATTAGATGACCCGCAAAAGGGTAACCGAGAATCGACGCTTTTTTTGCTCCAATAGTCTAGCTCGGTCAAGGACGTCGGACTTTCAATCCGATAACCCGGGTTCAAATCCCGGTTGGAGCATCGCGCGGCGGGGGAACCAATGGTTCCCCCTTGTCCGCGACTGGACGCTCCCCCTCCTTACGGGCATCGTCCATCGCAAGCTATTTCTTTTCACCCCCGGCCAGTCATATCATTATGGGCCTTTTCGATTGGGTGGCCAAAAAAATCAAGCGTGAAAGCAGCGAAAGCGCGGGCAAGACGCCTGGTGCGGCCTCCAATGCAGCTTCCAACGGCGAAACCGGCGACATCGTATCTTCCAATGCAAGGACGCTAAGCATCGTTGAGCTTGAGCGCGAGCTTGCACTGGCAGAGAAGCGCGACCTTGACGTGTCGGAAGGCGCAAGCGGCCTGCTTGACCTGGCCACAGGGCAGGTAGGCGAACTGAGGCAGTTCGTGGACAAGATGAACTCCGCCAGCGTGGGCCAGGGCGTGGAGTATGGCGTGATTGGCGAGACCATGCGCAAGCAGTTCGTCAGCAGGATGACCGTGCTCCTTGAGTCGCTCAAAAGGCCGGAGACGGATTACCATTCCCTTGTGGCTTACCACGGCAACCTGCTGTCATTCCTCGGGTCAGCTGACAGGATACTGCGCGACAACCGGTACCTGCTGCACTTTTTCGAGGCTGACATGAAGGAATTCACCAAGTCCATGCGGGAGTTGGATGCAACCGCAAGCGAGCTTGGCAGGGCATTGGGCGGCAAGGCCGGGATTGCGCAGGAATACGCGGCATTGGGGTCGCAGTTGATGCAGGCAAAAGGCAGCGCCGCCGTCAAGGCGGGGTTTGCAAAGCGCGTGGAGGAATGCGAAGCCGCATTGGCCGGGCTAGGCTCCGAAAAGGGCGGCGGGGAAAGCGCAGCCGGCTTGGAGCTGGAAATCGGGCGTGCCAAAAATGAGGAGGCGCGGCTTTCAGGCCTGCAGTCGGGTTTGCGCTCGAAGGTTGCGGACGCGTTCGGCCCCCTGCACAAGCTCCTGCTGAAATATGCGCACTCCGCTGCAAAAAAGGAGCGGTCGGTTGCCGAAAGGTACGCGCAGGACCCGGTCAAGGCGCTTTTCGAGTCCGGCGACGAAAAGGAGTGCAGGCAGCTTCTCGCGCAGCTGCGGGAGTTTGCGGAAAAGAACCCGGATGTAAAATACCCGCAGTCCCTTTACGCATTCGAGTCGGGCATTGCAAGTTTATTGGAGGAGCATTCGCGCCTGGATGGGCAGTTGAAAGCTGCAACTGAAAGAACGCACAGTCTAGAGGCCAGGAAGGCGAAAGAACATTCAAAGGCCGCGGAGAGGACGCGGCTGTCGCAAGAGTTGGAACAGAGAAAATCAAGGCTTGCGGACGAGCAGTCAAGGCAGGTAAAGCTTCTTGCCGATATAGGGCAAAAGGCAAGCGGCCTGCTGCACGGGCAAATAACCGTAAACTGTCTTGGAAGCTGAGTGGTCATATGCTGGTCCCTTCCGACGTGGAACGTTTCAACGCGTGGTCAGCGCCGCCCGACAAGGGCGGACCTGCAGGCTATTCCATTTTCTTATTCTGGCTGTAATGGCCCTTGATGATTTTTTCCTGTTTTGGGTGCAGGCCAACCGGCCATACCAGCCGGTTCTCGTCCGTCCTTCTCTTGCGCACTAGGACGCCCTTGTCAAGCAAGTACTCTATCTCGTCGTGCAGGACTGGAAGGTGGGAGTTCCCCTTGGCGTCATCGGTAAATTCCCGTTTTGCAAGCGGCGTGTCCAGTTGTTCCGGCCGGTCGATTGTGCTAGGATGATATTCCATGACCCGTTTTCCTGCGGCAAGCTCGCTGAGCACCCTTTCGTGCTCGACCCTTTGGGCAGGATTGGAGTTCAACAGGCTTTGAAAAAACAGGTCCCTTGCCTTTTGGCTTGTTCCGGTTCCGGGACCTCTTGAATTGGTTGCCATACGCTTCACCCTTATACCTTTGCAATTATCACTACGTAGTTCTTCCCGTATTTCTTGGCGCACTTTGGGCAGGTGGTGTACCACATGTACATCTTGCCCACCTTGAGGCCCTTCTTCTTGGCATAGGCGTCGAAGTCCTTGCACCACTTGCCGGTGTCCCTGAAATCCCCTTCGTAGACTTTGGACAGGTATTTTCCCGAAAGCGTGACGTTCTCAAGGCCGCTAACGGGCTTCTTGACGTCCAGGTAGATGTCCATGTTCCACTTGGATGTGTGGTCGGATAGGCAGAGGCTGTCCTTGGTGGCCGCGCCCTGCTCCTGCACCTTGCCGTAGACTTTGGAGATTACTTGGCCGAAGTTGATTGGGATGAAGAAAAGAGTGAACACGCTTGCCTTGACGAACGGCTTGTCCTTCCAAGTAAGAACCTTCCCATCCCACGGCTTGGGGTCGAACCTCGGGCAGCACTCCTGTTCCATGCATCTCACCTGAAACATACTGCGTGGAACTGGGTTATAATCGCACACGGTTCATAAAAAGCAATTAACTTAAACCCCGCCTCCGAACCTGTCTTGGTGGTAAGTTTGGGCATTCTTGACGGAATCGTGGGCAAGGTACAAAGCGACTTGGAATGGAAAGCGGGCCAGGCCATCACCGATACCGTTGTCAAGGGAGCTGGCGGCGTGCTCAACAAGGGCGGCTCCTCAACCCCGACTAACAATTGCCCCAAGTGCAAGAAGGCAATCCCGGACCCGAGGCCCAAGTTCTGCACCGGCTGCGGCGCACCGCTTACGATAACGTGCAAGAAGTGCAACGCAGATTACCCTGCAGGAACCGGCTTCTGCGCTGGTTGCGGCGGAAAATTGAAGTGATTGTCAGGTTAGGCAACGGGGGTGTGTGTGTGTGTTTGCCCCTTCTTTTGCCTCCTATTTCGCCAACTCCGTTTATACGCTGAAGTCAACAGGAATCTTTGTCAGCGTCCTCTTGCCAAGCAAAAAGCTGAACTTCTTGGCGTCCTTCGGCACTATGTAGTACACGTATCCCTCGCTTGGCTTTGCCTTGTCCAAGGCTGTCTCGAACTTGTAGTTCTCCGGCTTGATTGGTTCGCCCGCGCCGTAGTTGAGCCACATCTCCTCATCAGGCACGATGTATGCTGTTGACGCGCTCTTGTTGTTCTCAAGCTTCACGCTTAATGCCACGAACACGCTTCCCGCAGGGGCTTTGCGCATCATGAACTCGGGTCCCTTCTCGGCCTCGCGGACTGCGATGCTGATTTGGCCGTACTGGACTGTCTTTCCAATCTTTGTCTTTGCCAATAGCGCGTCAACCATAGGTTCCCCCTCCTTTCCAGCTTTTGCGTTGTGCTCCATCTGCTTTTTGATGGGCGCGATTGCCTCCGCCTCAAGCGCCTTCTTCTTTGCCGCAAAATCAGCTTTTGACAGCTTGCCCTGGTGCATCAGGCCCTCAAGCTCGTTGATTTTTGCCGACTTGTCCCACGCGTTGCGCACGTAGTCGTCCATGCTCATCGTGCGGCGCTCGGACTTGTCCTGCGTGACCAAATATCGGTCATCCAGCTTCTGCGGCGACGGGAGCCGGAGGCTTGTAAGCTTTGAAAAAGCAGCCTCCCCGTCCGAAACCGCCTTCTGTGCTGCCTGCTTCCTCTTTTGCATCACGTCCTTTTCGCGTGCCTCGTCCTTTACCGCAAAAGCCTGCGAGACGCCCTTGCCTTGCTCGTAGTCTGCAATCTGCTTCTTGTAATCCGCTATGACCTCCCGCGGCAGGTCGTCGTTCTCCGCAAGATCCTTTTTCATCTGCGCTATATTTGCTGCGATGCTTCCCTGCATGTCCTTCCGAAAGTCGTCAACACTCGGGCCAGGGTTTTCGAGGATTTTCTTTCCCATCGCTCCTGCCTGCACCTGCATGCCGAGCTGGAACGTCTTGAACGCTTCCTCATATCTCGGCTCGACTGCGGGCAGGCAGTAAATCCCGTCCGGCGTCACGACAATCTCCTTTGCAAAGAGCGCGGCCTTCGCCTTCGTCTTGGTGTTCTCGATTTCCGCCATTGCCATGAAGAAAGCTACCGAGCCGTCGCTTCGCATTTCGGTGTTGAATGACATGGCGTTGTTCTTCATCATCGGAGACACTTTCAGGGGCACGCTGGTCTTGAACTCGAACTCCGCAGGCCCGCCGAACGATATCATGCCCTCGATGAACTTGACTTTCGTAATCACGTCAAAGCCGCCGTCCACGCTCTTGGACGCCGTGTGCCTTGTCGAGAGTTCGACTGCGCTGTTCGGGAACAGGCTGATGCTTGTGGTAGGGTTGTTCCCGCTCATATTCGGCACGTCCATAAGGCTGAACACGTACGAGCCGTCGCCGGTCTCGATGCGGTCGCCGTCCTCGATGTTGAATGGTTTTCCTCCCATTTCGCACGACACCGGGATTTTCTTTCCGGAGCGCACTACCGTGACCTTGCTTCCGACCGTGTACGTGATGTGCGTCTTTGAGGCCTTCTCCTTCTTTGGCGCCCCTCCAAGCTCGTAGTCGTATCCCGAGCCGGGCGCGATGCTGCCTGTGCCCATCCCGCCTGCAAAGTTTTGCATCTTCCTTTCAGCCATCTGCAACAGTCCCCTCTTTCGTGTATCTCCTATAATCTTTTTTCCTTCTAATCGCCCGTTACCTCGGAAAACAAATATGCCGCGCAGAGCGCGCCCTGATACTCGTAAGATGCCGCGAGAAGCTCGGCAGCGGCCTTCTGCAACGCCGGATTCCGGGCGTGGAACGCGTGGCTGCGGATGTTCATCAGGATGCCGTGGTTGCAGCCGCTTTCCGCCCGAAAAATCGCGTGGGCAACAGGGCCTTCCTTGGCTCCGCTTGGAGCCATCAGCTCAACAAGCTTGGCCTCGTGGTCCAAGTCAATGTAGCGCATCAGCGTGTACATCGTGTCAGTAAGCCTCTCGTTTACGTCCTTGGAAAGGGAGTCGGCCTTCTGCGCTGCTGCCTTGTACTTTTCAAAAGCCTTCGCAACCGCTTCCAGGCACGCCTGCTTGTTTCCCAAGGAAAGGGCTGCAACGGAGGCGCGGTAGACTGCAAGCTTGACTTTGGTTTCCCTAAGGAACGAAATGATTGTCGTAAACATCGGCGCGTCGTCAACGTCCTCGTCGCTTTCGTACCACTTCACGAAGCGCGCCTCGATGGCGTTGATTTCATTTTCGGCCCGAACCGCGGCGGCAGCAGTGCCCTTACCTGATGTGAATCCCGCTCGCGCCTTCTTGACCTCGTCCTCGAACTGCGTCAGCTTCTTTTCCTTGAGGTAGTTTTCCAGGATGAAGTACTTGCCGTCGACTTTCTTCGCAAGCTCCTGCTCGCAACCCGAAACCAGCTTTCCTACGTCGGCCTTGCCCGTTTCTTTCCCGCCAGTCTTTTGCGCCATCAAAAACACCTACTTGACCCTGTACTTCTCATCCGGCTTGGGGTACGGCGGGAGCGAGAACGTGTCCAGCCTTGCCTTGGCCTCGGAATACATCTCGCCTATCTTTTTCTTGGCAACCGTGTCGTTCGCCGCTGTTTCCATGTATTTTGCAGACAGGTTCGCCTGCGCGGTCATCTGCGCAAGCTTGCCGCTTCCTGCAAGCTGCTTCTGCATCTCGGCCATCATGGGCGCGCCTTCCTCAATCTGCTTGCGCTGCTCGGCAGTCAAGCCCGGCATGTCCTTGAGCTTTGAAAAGTCCATGCTCGCAAGCATATTGAATCCAAAAGCGGGCGTGCCTGCGCCCCCGGAGGCCTTGGCAGCATTCACGTAAGAAGAGGCCATCTCAAGAGCAGCCGGGTCGAACTTGCCGGACTTCTTCATCTTCTCCAAGTTCTCCGCAGTAGGCATCTGCTTCAGGGCTTCCTCGGTCTTTGCCTTGTTTTCCTTGGTCTTGCGGGCAGTATATTCCGTCAGCTTCTCGTCGTAATCCAGGTCGTGCGGGATTCCCATGCCCACCTGCAAAAGGTAGCCTGCAAGGGCGCTTGCCCTCTCGTCGACTTCCATGCTCCGCTCGTACATCCCGCTCGGCGTGACCATCAGTTCAGTCATGCCCATCGAGCCGAACGCCGGCCACGTTTCGTGCGGTTTTGCCCTAGACCCGCCGGCGACCAGCATCCTCGAACCCGGCAGGATTACTGTCATCCCTGGCAGTATGTCGATTATGAGCTTCATGTCGCGCTTCTTGTCGATGTGCTCGACTTGAACCAGGGGAATGTCGAGCTTGGCCCCTGCAGGGTAAACTATGAACGTGCCTTTGGAGAACTCAATTGCCGCGATGGCAACGCCGTGCCTTTTTTCCTTGCCATCAGCAGCCTCCCACTCCCTGGTCTTGAACTTGACCTCGCTTTCAGGAAAGACTGAAATCATCTGCATCAGCTTCCTGTCCTGCGTCTGGCCGGTTATGGTTATGAACGACTTCTTGCCGGTGACTATGGAGTCTCCGTCCGCAATCTTCTGCTTTGCCTTGAGCGCGAACGCCTCGTCGTAGTTCTTGGGCTTCCCGAACTTGACTGCGCCCGACTTGCGCTTGAGCGTAATGTCCCCGTAATAAGTAGTGTAATCCACGCCACCGCACTCAACGACGCCCATCCCGTCCCTCACCTGAATGTTACAATAAAGCTCAACGATAAAAGCCCTGTCCCTAGGCGCGTCCGGGGGCCAAAACCACCCGCTTTTCACCGGAACCGGCCAAAGCGCGTCATTCTTAAACAGCAGCTACAGAATAGTATATGGCAGATGCCCGCTATTTTTCCGGTTTCTAGCAACACTTGCTTTAGCCAGATTGATGCGTAATTGCATAATGCCGTTAAACAATAGGTGAATGAAAAATGAGTTATGGCGACAGAGATGGCGGACGCAGCTTCGGCCCCCGCACAATGTACAAGGCAGTTTGCGCTGATTGCGGCAAGGAATGCGAAGTTCCATTCCAGCCGACAGAGGGACGCCCAGTCTATTGCAGCGATTGCCTTCCCAAGCACAGGGCACCGCGCAACGACAGGCCCCGCTACTAGGCGGCAACTAGTTGCACAACGCTTAGGGGGGTAAAACCCCCTAATCCTATTTTTTTTAACTCCAAACCGGCGGTTCCGCCGGGCAGCGCCCGGGGGTTTTCGGCTATTTATATACTCCCTGAGCGGAAGCCGGCTTGGCACTCAATTCTTTAATTAGTGCCTTCAAATTAGTATTAACGGCAGATGCTCTGATTATCCAAAGACTTATGCTATTCAGCTTAAGCGTTTGGTAATGCCTTGCACTGTCTTAAAAAATAGGTGAAAAATAAAAAATGGCATACGATGGAAGCCGCGGAAACAACTTCGGCCCACGCGAAATGACTAAGACCACGTGCTCCGACTGTGGTGCAGAGTGCGAAGTACCGTTCAAGCCCACTGAGGGGCGCCCGGTTTACTGCCGCGACTGCCTGCCCAAGCACAGGAAGCCCAAGTTCTAAGTACGAATTCAGGCTCAAGCAGGAATCCTACTTCTTTTTTTTTAATTTTTTTTTATTTTACTGGTTTTTTTCCAATTTTTCAGCCCAAAGCATCGCTGTTTTTCCCAGCGCGAGCGCTGGCAGGATGAAAAATAAAAAAAGCCGGCGGAGGGAAAAGGCGGCCTACCCGCCCTTTTCCCCTAATTGATCTTTTTCCTTGCATTCTCAATGGCAACAGCCATCGAGACCGCCATTATCAGCATTACCGTATAGCCCATCCCGATTTGGCTGAAGTACGCCGCAAGGTCTATCTGCATCATGGGCACGAGTATGGCTATGTCGAGCGCCCAGTTGATGGCAAGCCAGGCGATTCCGACCTTCACGCCCCACGCCACGTAGTCTGTGCGGACGCCCTCGTAGAACTTGACAAGCAGGAACGCGCCGAATGCCGACCCGAACACTATCATTATCGAGTGGAACAGGTACCAGTCGATGATGAGCTTGTGCGTCTGGCTGTCGAAAAAGCATATGGATGCGACAAACGGCACCAGCCACGCTGCGATGCCGAAAAGAACGAGCTTGATCTTGTTGTCCAAGGAAACCACCCTGAAGAATGTTTTCCTCCGTTGTTTTTATTTCCTGCTGGAGAGCATTTCCTCCAGGCCTTCGGCCGCGCGCTTGCGGATTTCGGCAAAGGGGTATTCCTTGGTTACCTTGCCATTCTCGAAGACTGTCTTCAGGAGGTTTTCCTGCTCCGGCTTGAGCTCTTCCTTCCTAATCGTGAAATAATTGCCCTTGCCATCCCTTACCAACGCAAGCCTTCCCTTCTTGCTGTGCTTGCCGGCATCGTCAACAGGCGACTTGGAGACGTCCCGCCATTTGCCTCCGATTTCCATTGCCGAGGCCTTCATCGCAAACTGCAGAGTGTCGCGGTTGAAGTCCTGCAATAGCCCTCCGCCCATGCCGAATGCGACGTTTTCAGTGGAGAGCTTGCGTTTCTCCATCGCGAAGAGTATGCGCTTGATGCTTTCGTAGTTGATGCCGTCGCCCTGGATTACGCGGATGCAGTCGGGAAGCACCTTGAAGCCCTTCGAGTTCACCGCAACGCCGAACTTTTCCATCAGGATTTCGACCACCTTGGGCACGACTTCCTCAGGTATGCCGCTGTCAGGGCGTACCACAACCGTAGCCCCGCTCTTTTCAATCCGCTCCCGGAGCTTCCCTCCCCAGAGCGCGGAGCAGGCGTTGTAGATGTCAAAGCTGTCCGACACCACCGCGAGCGTCTTTCCTTGTTTTGCGAACCGGTCGAGCATGTTGGAGAACGCGGCAAGTTCGCCTTCGCCCTCCCCCCACGCGGTCATCGTGGAGTGCTCGGCAGCGGGTATGGAGTAGCCCGCCATCTTTTCGCCGTAATACTCCCTTGCCGCGAGTACTCCCGCAACGGTGTCGGTGCCTTGGAAGTTCACCAAGTGCGCGCAGTCGCCTATCGCGGCCGACTCAAGGGAGCTTGCGCCCCGGAAGCCGAAGTCGTGCAGCTTGAACCCCACGACAGCATCCGCGTCGTCGGACGTCCTGCGCAGGCTTGAAAGTATGCTTTCCTTGCAGAAGAAGCCGTTGGTGCAGACCGTGGTGGGGTACCACACCGCGCGCATTAGGATGGTCTCGACGTAAGAGGTGAGCCAGCAGCACTCCGGGTCGGTGTTTACTGCCTGCAGGAGGACGTTGTGGTTAGGCACTACGCTTCCCTCGGCAACGGCCTCGATTCTGAGCGGGAGGAAACCCTTGTGTTTTTTGAGTATGCGCTCCCAGCCGCTGCGGTTGAAGGGCAGGCCGTGTTCCGTCCAGAACTCTTCTGCCTCGTCGATGTCCTTTTTCGCAATCGGCTTTGAGAGGTATTCGATTAGCGCCATCTGCAGCCCGAAGAACACCGCGCGGTCCCACTTTCCTCCCCGCGACTCGATGTAGCTTGACACGCGGGTTGCCCCCGGAGGGTATTGCAGGTAGTGCGACGCCTTGTAGCTGTCGGCGTTGAGGATGAGGTTGCGCAGGTATTCGGCCATTCTACCAAGGCACGTCCTTGAGCCCGATTGCGTAGGCGAACCTGTTGGCCAGGACGTGCACGACGTAGCTTAGGACAAGGAGCATCAGGAAGCCGTCAACGCCCAGGAAGTAGCTGACCTTCGGCGAGGCGATTACCGCAAAGGCAAGGGCGAATATGATGAACCCCAGCTGGTCGAAATACTCGAACTTTGAGCCGCTTTTGTAGTCCATCCTGCGCTTTACGAAGCTGCCTATCTTGTCGCCCACGTGCGCGCCTATCGAGGTGAAGAGCGACACCCAGAACCACTCGTCGAACGTAAGCCCCAGCGGGGTGTAGCCCAGCCACGCTATCACAAGGCCCGTGAGCAGGCCCGCAAGTATGGCCGCCACCATCCCCTCCAGGCCCTTGCTTCCGAACAGGCGTTTCCCGTCTATGAAGTTCAGGCCAAGGTCTATGGGCGTGGACTTTCCGCCCTTGCGGCCGGGGTCGAAGTAGAGCGCCGAGGAGTTGGCTATGTACGCCGGCAGTATGAACACCACCAGGGTGAAGAACCATTCAAGGGAATAGGCTTCCATCTGCTTGCACTCGTTTGAACTGAATTTGCCTTGAACATTATTGGAAGCGAACCGCTAAAAAGAATATCCTACGTGACGCGGCCTATCCAAGGAGCACGAACACTGCCGCTGCCGCCGCTAGGTTAAGGCCGTAAATCCACGGCCTCCTCTGCAGCTCCTCCTTCCACCAGATAAGCGCGGGGAACTTCCAGTCCGAAAGGGGGTAAAAGAGCCTGATGCCGTCCACTATGCCGCCCTTGTGCGTCCAGATGTCCATGAACAGGTGCAGCGCCCAGCCTGCGAACACGCCGATTGCCATCCCGGGTGTCGAGACGAGGAACGCCAACAGCGAGGCGAAGCCCGCAGTGATGAGGCTGTGGTTGGTGCGGTAAAGGTGCCGGGTGCGGGTGTCGTTGATGTCTGTAAACTGTACGCTTTCCCGGCGGTTGACTAGTCGGTGGCGCGCAACCTTGACGAGCCGCGGGAAGAACCAGAGGAAGTCGGGCACGCAGCAGAAGACAACCGCCACCCACGCCCAAGGCTGGCTGTGGAATAGGACGAACGCCCAGATGAAGTGCGAAGGCAGGTCCAAGGTAACCCGTTCAAATGCTCTGCTTGCGGCTAAGAGCCTGAAGTTCCTATTTTATCTTGGCCGCGAAATCTTTTATTGCCTTTTGCGCGCCTTCCGAGCTGGCTTCCTTTTGGGAAATGCCAAGAGTTGCGACGGGTTTTGCGCCAAGGCCCCCTTGCACTATCCCGCCAACGTCCGCGCCAAGGCCCTTTCCGATGGCTTGGCAACACAAGCCGGCCATCGGCATCACATATGGTTTAAATCCCGTCCGCGTAAATAACCTAGCAATAAAAAAAGAACCACCATCGAATTGATTTGCATGGCTCCAAACGCAATAGATGCATCCGGCCTGGGGAAAGCCTTCGCCGATAAAAAGGTGCTTGATTCAGTCGGCTTCACCCTTTCAGAGGGCGAAATCCTCGGCCTGCTCGGGCCCAACGGCGCTGGCAAGACCACCACGCTTCGCATCCTCATGGGCATAATGAACCCGGACGAGGGTTCGGTGGCCGTATTCGGCAAAGCCCTTTCGGAGGAGACCAAGAGCCTCACAGGCTACCTGCCCGAGGAAAGGGGCCTTTACCAGAACGCCAAGGTCGGCGAGACGCTGCAGTACCTTGCCACGCTCAAGGGAATGGACGAAAAGGAGGCGGGCAAGGCCGCAACCTCGCTGCTTGAGCGGGTCGGTCTCGGGGCGTATGCGGATTCGAAGGTGAACGAGCTTTCGAAAGGAATGCAGCAGAAGGTCCAGTTCGCGGCTACGGTAATCCACAAGCCCAAGCTCGTCGTCCTGGACGAGCCGTTCTCCGGCCTGGACCCGGTGAATTCCGAACTCATCAAGGACATGATACTCGAGCTGAAAGCATCCGGGACTGCAGTCATACTCAGCACGCACCAGATGGAGCAGGTCGAGCGGATGTGCGACCGGGTGCTCATGATAAACAAGGGCAGGACCGTCCTGTACGGCAGCGTCAAGGAGATAAAGGCCTCGTACGGGAAGAACACGCTCAACGTCACCTACTCCGGCAGGCTTCCCGCAAAAATCCCGGGGGTCAAGCTCATCAACGACTACGGAAATTACGCCGAGTTGGCGCTTTCCAAGGGCACCAAGCCATCCGACGTGGCGCTCCGGCTCCTGTCAGGTGGGCTGGAGATATCAAAGTTCGAGCTCTCCGAGCCGTCCTTCAACCAGATATTCATAGAGGTAGCGAACGCATGAAGATGGAAAAGGTGCTCATAGTCGCCAAGAGGGACTACGTCTCGAACGTCCGCGGCAGGAACTTCCTGCTGATGGCCTTCGGGCTCCCGGTCCTCATGGCACTCATCATAGGCGCCCAGGCGTATTTCGCGGGCCAGCTTGACGCTGTCGCCTTGGATGGCCACGAAGCCACGGGCATGGTCGACTACAGCGGCCTTGACCTCTCAAGGGTAGTGGGTGCAGGCGGCCCGCTCAACGCCACCAACGTCACTGTGTTTGGAAGCGAAGCCGAACTGCGTGCCGCACTCACGAACAACTCCATAGGTTCCGGCTTCATAGTCCAAGCGGACTACCTGGAGACAGGCAACGTCAGCGTCCTCATACGGTCAGGCGAGCTTTCGCAGGCAGCCGCCACCACCCTGCTCCAGCCCATACTCCTGGCGGGCCTGACTGCGGGAATGAACCAAGAGGTTGCAAAAAGGGTCTCCGACCCGTACACCATCCAGGTGGTCCAGGTCGGCGACAACGGCAAGGACTCCGGAAAGGACGTTTTGCAGTCCGTGGTGGGAATGGTTTTCGCACTCCTGCTCATATTCTCAATCTTCATCACCTCGAACTTCCTCCTGCAGAGCGTGGTGGAGGAGAAGGAGAACCGCATGATAGAAGTCATCCTCTCGTCGGTCTCTGCAACCGAGCTCATGGCAGGAAAGATTATGGGCCTTGCCGCTCTCGCGCTGACCCAGATTGCGATATGGCTTCTCGGCGCCGCGCTGATACTCTCGCTCACGACATCCATCCTCCCGCCCGAGCTCTCGTCAATGGACATCGTTTCCCTAATAGGCCCCGCAACGATGGTGGTTTACATTCTCTACTTCATAGGCGGCTTCTTCCTGTTCGCAAGCATCTTCGCAGGGCTCGGCGCGCTGTCAACTTCCATGCGGGAGGGCACCCAGCTCACCTCGGTACTGATACTCCCCGCAGTCACGCCCTTCTGGTTCCTCAGCGCGATGATGGCGGAGCCCAACGGCCCGGTTTCCGTGTTCCTTTCAATGTTCCCGCTGAGCGCGCCACTCGGCATGATAATGCGGATGAACTTTACGGTCGTGCCGCCATTGGAGATTGCCGCCTCCCTCGCCATCCTGTTCTGCTCGGTCGCATTCACCATATGGGCCTCGGCGAAGGTATTTCGCGCGAGTATGCTGATGTACGGCAAGCGGCCGAACCTCGGCGAGATAATCTCGTTCCTCAAGCAGGGCTGAGGCTAAGGGTTTTCCTTGCGCCAAAGAAATAGCCTACGCCTATTTTCAAACCCGGAACGTCTTGCCGTGCCCCGGGATGATGAAGTCGGCCACTTGCAGTATCTTTTGCCTGCTCCTTTTCATTACTGCGTAGTCAGTCACCGATGGGTCCTTCAATGAAAGCAAAGACTTGGCGTCGGTCTTCTGCTTGCCATCCTCCCACCACCACAGGTCGCCAGCGACTGCAACAGTCCCTTCCTTTGTCTTTGCAAGAAGGCAGGCGTGCTCATGCGCGTGACCAGGCGTGGGAACGACTTCTACTTTCGTTCCTGGAATCTTTCCTTTGTAGAAATACTCCAAGTCGCCCTTGTAGGTTTTGTCCTTGTCAAGCACCGGCGCGTCCGGGAACAGCCGCACGTTCAGCACGTGGTCAACGTGGTAGTGCGTAAGAAAAATCAGGTCAATGTCACTTGGCTTCAAGCCCTGCTTCTTCAACGCTGCAAGGAGCTTTTGCGGGTTGCATCCCGGGTCCACGATTATCCTCTTGCCGCTGTCCTCGATGAGCGTCGTGTTGGGTGTGGCCTGGTAGTTCTTGCCGCGCCTTCGCGCATATCCCTGGACTAATAATTTCACGATTGCCATGTTTTTCACACCTTCCTAACTATGCCAGCATCCGCATCCACTTCCACTTTGTCCCCGTCTTTCAGGAGCTTGGTCGCGCAGTGCGTTCCTACGATGCACGGAATCGAGAATTCTCTGGCGACTATTGCCGCGTGGCTTGTAATCCCGCCTTCGTCGGTTATTATCGCAGAGGCCTTTCTCATCGCAACCGTGTAATCCGGGTGAGTTGTCACCGCGACAAGCACGTCGCCTACCTTTACCCTTGCAAGGTCTGCAATTCCTCGTACTATCGCAACCGTTCCGATGGCTTTTCCCTTGGATGCAGTAGTCCCGCGGATTTCCGAAATCCCTACTTGCTGTGGAAGAAGCCTGAACGATTCAAGTGCTGCTGCGATTTGGGCCGATGAGATGCAGGCAATTCTGTTTTCCCTGTCAAGGTATATCGCAAACCCGTCCTTCCTGCTTTCAACTGCATCTTTTCTTATTGCCGTCCCGTCCTTGAGGAATGCAATCACTTCGTCCGACGTCACATAGCGGATTTCCTTCGGAGCAAGACCCATTTTCTTCTCCAAGTTGCGGAAAAACAGCAATGCAATGCAGATTCCGCGCCTGCGGAAATCATCTCGTGCATCCTTGATGTAAACGAACCTCTGCGCGATGCGAAGGTAGTGCCCGTCGTCCTCGCTTGGTTTCAGCTCGCCGATTACCTGCTTGATTGGAAGGAACGCCTTTCCCGCAGGTTTACTCATCGTAGCAATCGAATCCCGGAATTCCCGTTCAGTCCAAGGGTCGTTGAACAGGTCGAGGCAGGGCAGCCATTTGTATTTTTCATAAAGCTCTGCGACGCGCTGTTGCGAAAGCTCGTCTTCCTTCGATATTTCCTGAGCAAGCTCAAGAACAGCCGCGTTCTTCTGCGGGTGGAAAACGCCGTCCAGGTATTCCTGCCGCTTTTCCTTGGAACCATTGCCCGCTGCAAGGTACTTGTCGATTATTGCCGTTGCGCGCTCGGAAACGGAATTGTTGAGTATGAACGCGGTCCAAGTGAATTCCGAGTAGTACCGGAGCTTTTCCTGATAGGCAACGTATGCACCCAAGATGTCCTTGTCCGAAGCCTTGGCAAAGTCGATTACTGCCAAGGCCTTCGCGGCGTTTATGTATTCATTGCCCCTCTTCTCAAATTCCTTTTCGTAGCCTTCAAGCGCATCGATGTTTGCGGCGTATTTCCCGTCAAGCGACCTTACAAGCTGCGCCCACGAGCCTGCATCGATGTAGAATACCGTGTTGTTGCCCTCCGGGACTACTATCTGGGCCTTGGATGTTTTTGGGATGTGGTCGGAAGCCCTGTCGGAAAGGCTGAGTATCGCCATCTCCGAGTACTGCACGCCGTATTCGCGGGCGTATATTCTCTTCCAGGAAATTGAGTTTATGCGGCCGAGGAAAATCGGGTCGGGCATTTCCTGCGTTGCCGGCTCACTTGCGAAAGACATCCTTTTCGTCCAACCCCAGTTCCTTCCTGACTCGTCTAATTCTTTGAACGTATTTTTCAAAGACAGGCGCAGGCTTGCTTTGTTTGTATTCTTCTTCAGCGCCACTGTAAAGCGAGCAGTCGAAAGCGTCAGCGTCCTTAATCAGTTCGACGTACGGGTTGCCCGAATCCACAACGTCCTTTTCGCTGTGGTGCCTAACTGCGTCTGCGATGGTCTTCTTTTCCTTTTCAGAAAAGCCGCCTGTTTCGTCAAGAGTCTTTTCAGCTATTTTCGCGCCAAGAATCCCATGGTCCTTGTATTTTCCAGTCTGGATTACGCTAATATCGTGAAGTGCAGCCGCAGTCTCGGCAATCTCCAAGTCCAACCCCCTTTTCTGTGCGAGGATTCGCGCAATCTGTATGCAGCCGCTCGTGTGCTTGAGTTCCCACACGACCGAGCTTTCCCTCTCTGAGTCGGGGACTTTGGAATCTAAAAGAAGCCGGATGGCCTTGCGCTCGACTTTTTCGGAACGCGAAAGCGACCCTCCCTTGTAATGATGGAACCTTGCCATTTTCAAAAACCTTTGACTTGCCGGATAGAATAAGTCACGCTTGCAAGCATAAAAAAGTGCAGGGGGTGTGCGCTCTCAAGACATCTAGAGGTAGACTTCCTGAGACACAATTGTGTCTCAATCTATAATTAGTCTTGTTTTCATGGAGTTGAGTTAGGTGAGCAGCGTGAGCCCGATACACCGGAGCCAGCAAAGTTTTGGCCTGGCGCTTGCCAGGTTGGAGAGAGACGCGTTAGTCTGCCCGGAAAACCGGGAGCAGATTCAACGGTTTTCCAAGAATAGGCTTGCAAGCGGGGCGAGCGGGTTTAGGGTAGTCAAGTGCATGTACTGCCTTCGCTACCTAGCCGCGTGGCTCAAGAAACCTTTTGCCGACGCTACCAAGGACGAGTTGATAGACCTCGTGGGCAGCTTGGAAAGCAAGAAGTACTCCGAGCACACGAAGTATGACTTCAAAATCGTCCTGAAGCTATTTTACAAGTGGCTGAAAGGCAACGACGAAGACTTTCCGCAAGAAGTCAAATGGCTAAAGCCCCGACTACGCAATACTGCCCAGAAGCTGCCGGAAGAACTATTGACCGAGGACGAAGTGCTTAGGATAGCGCGGGCGGCTAACCACCCGCGAGACAGGGCGTTCATCCTCGTCTTGTACGAAAGCGGATGCAGAATCGGCGAGATGCTTTCCCTGAAGATGAAGAACGTCCAATTCGACCAGTATGGCGCCGTCCTCCGGGTAACCGGCAAGACCGGCGACCGCCGAGTGCGAATAATCAGCTCTGCGCCCGCCCTGACCGCCTGGATTGACTTGTACGCTCATTCCAGCGAGCCAGACGCCACCCTGTGGCCGCCTCGGTCAAAGTATTTTTACCAGAGTGGAGTGCCAGCTGAAGCCGCCTCGTTCTACGTCCTTTTACGCGACTTGGCAGTAAAAGCCGGTGTGAACAAGCGCATTTACCCGCATTTGTTCCGGCATTCGCGAGCTACCTTCCTTGCGACCAAGATGACGGAAGCCCAGATGAAAGAATACTTCGGCTGGACGCAAGGCTCAGAAATGGCCGCCACCTACGTGCACCTGAGCGGCCGAGACGTTGACAACACCCTCTTGGCGCTCTACCACGTGACCGACTCGAACGGTAACAAGCTAGTTGAAAAAGAGCCGGAAATCCAAACCAAGAACTGCCAGCGTTGCAAGGAAAAGAACTCGCCAATAAGCAGGTACTGCAGCAGGTGTGGGAATCCGTTAGACGGGCAATTCTTGGTCGCCACGTGAATCCCGGACTTTTCGATTACGTGGCATACTCGCCCTAGAATATAAACAAAATGCCACGTAAAAACGCAACCTAAAACGCCGGTTTCACGAATACAAAACCAGCGTCAAGCCACGTAAACGCGTCCTCAGAATTATATCTATCAAAGCAATCAATCTGTCATTTGAAAATTTAAACGGCAAAAATCGGGCTATCAAAGCATATAAATCGCCAGTTCCCGTAAGAAAAATCATGATTCGCGGTGGTACTGGCGGCAGGACGCCACTTAAGCACGGACTTAGGTTTGAGAAGCGGACGGACTTAGCAACGGTGTTCGCAAAACTACCTGGCTATTCTGTTAATGGCGATTCAGTAGAGTACAAAGACAAGGAAGTCGCTTTGCTTTACAAGAAGAATAAGCTTTACACTAACTTGCTTGCGCCTATGGGCGTTGACTACCGTGAGTTCATTTCTAAGAAGCTTCTACCCGACGATGCGGTACTCGTCGTGGTAGGTAAAACCGTCTTTATCGTTGAAACCAAGTTCCAGACCGTTGCTGGTTCTGTTGACGAGAAGCTTCAGACTTGCGACTTCAAACTAAAACAATACAAACGCTTAATCGCGCATACTGGATTGAAGGTCAAATATGTCTACGTGCTGAACAATTGGTTCCGAAAACCAGAATACGCGGACGTACTGGCTTACATCAAGTCAGTTGGTTGCGACTATTTCTTCTACGAGCTTCCTTTGGACTACCTTGGGCTCCCAGTTTCGCACAATTAGCTCTCGCACTTTACCACGTTTGTCGCCCTTACAGTTGATAGCGCGGCTGGCCAAAACCGTTTCTAGCTCGAACTCGGAATACAAATCGTTTGTATAATCAGAATAGGAATTACTTAGCATAACCAAGCAACCACGGGCATCCAGCGCCTTGAATGTCCTAAACAGGCGTTCTTGGTCACCTTCGACGAAACTATCTTTAGTGTAACCCGTAAAGTTGGCAGTCTTTGAAACTGGCGCATAAGGGGGATCAAAGTAGACCAAGTCGCCTTTCTTGGCGTTTTTCAAAACGATATTGAAATCCCCGCAATAGAGGTCGTCCTTTTGCAGTGCTCTGTGTACCAGCATTAGGTTCTGGCCATCAAGAATATTTGGGTTGTCGTACCTGCCGAACGGCACATTAAAGCCGCCCTTGGAATTAACGCGATACAAGCCGTTAAATGCAGTCTTGTTTAGGTAAATGAATCGCGCAGCCCGGCCAACTGGTGTTTCTGGTTTATTCGCTCGGATTTTGTAGTATGCGTGTTCCTCATTGGCGTACTTTGATAGCGCCAACTCGGCCATTAACTCTAAAACGCTGGTTTTAACAACGCGGTAGGCATTGATTAGCTCTTCGTTATAATCGCTTAGGAACACGCGTTTCAGTTTGTTTTCAGCTTCCAATCGAAAGAACAACGCACCGCCCCCCAGAAATGGCTCGTGATAGTTATTGAAGGCGGGTAATCCTCGGAGTAGCTCGTCTAAGAGTTGCCGCTTGCCACCGGCCCATTTCACGAAAGGCTTTGCTTCGATTGTCACGCTATACTCGGATACAATGAACCCTTAGCGGTTTTAAAAGCTTACAAGAGTAAATTTCCGGTTGTAAAACCCAAGTAACTCTAGTGACATGCTTGAGGCTAACCCTCCGCAGTATGCCATCAGCGGATTACCTAGTCGGCTATTGAATGCTTATGCCTTTTGGATAAGTATTCTGAGTCCGACCTGCCTTTTTTCGATTTTAGGCATGTTTTGAATGTCCATTATGATGTCCAAATACTTTACTACCGTCCGGGGGTCGAGGCCGGTTCTTAGGACTAGTTGGTGTACGCTCAGTCCCTCGTCTTGAGGGACTACTTCGATTAAGTTCTTCATTCCAATTATGGAACCCATACTATCACCGAAAATATGGGGCACGATTATGTTTGAATCGACACGATTTAGCAAATCTGTTTTTGCTTTTATACTGCCTAATTCGCCTTCGTTCATGTTCAAAGCGGTGCAGAGGTTAAAAAGTAGTGAATCGTGTCTCTGGATATGAGAACAAGTCGCTTGAGACAAGGTTTGCCTCTAGATGTGTTCTAAATGCAGGGGGTGGGATTTGAACCCACGAACCCCTAAGGGACCGGATCTTAAGTCCAGCTCATTTGGCCGAGCTTTGGTACCCCTGCAAAAATAATCTGGGAAGCCGGTGCGATTAATATCTTCACATTCTTTCCTACGATTCGCCCCTCTTAAGAGGGGTTATTAATCCGGGCATCCCCAATCATATTACCGATTCGGAAAAGGCAAAAGGCCTTTCCTCCGATTCACAATGAATGAAGAAATCAAAGAAATGGATTTCGAAGACCTCTTAGTCGATGAGATTGAGATGGACTAAAAATCCAGCCAAAAAAGTAGCTTAGAAAAATTGCGGCGGAATGGCTTGACTTCCGCTGCGACTAAGTGAATATCCTATTTTTTCAAACTTACGTCCGGCACGGAGATTTTCCGCACTTCGACGTGGGGGAAGTATTGCAGTACGCTTCTTTTCGCCTCGACGACAGTTTCGTCGATTCTCTTTTTCGCATCCTTTTTCGTCTCGTTTTCCTTGCGGTTGCTTGCGATGAGTATCACCGGCTCCACCACGTACCCGTGCTTTCTTGCGTTGTGGCCGAAAAGCCACCACGCCTTGGCCTTGTTATCGAGGTTGCCGATGCTGTGGTTGTAAAGCTCGTACAGGTGTATGGTCTTGAGCGAGTGGTTTATGGACATGAAGTCGATTTCGGTCTCCCGCTTCTCCGACGTGTCGTTCCCCCTGTCCAGCCAGCGGTTCTGCATGCGCACGTTGTCGAAGAAATGGTTGTTGCACATCTCCTCCACCCCGTTCTTTTTGGTGCTTAACGCGAACGCGTGGAACTTGGAGTGGTATTCGACCGGCGTGCCCATGTTGTTGAAGCTCAACCCGTACTTGGACGCCGTCTGGAGGAGCCTGCGCTCGGGTTTTATCAGCTTGATTGGTTCGCTTGGCTTTCCGTTGGGCTGCCGGACGTTGAGCGGGAAGATGAGACGTATTTTGCTTTCGGCCTTCCCGTTGCCGTTCCCATTGCCGTAGCAGGCTTCCCCGTCGGTTGCGTGCGAAAATTCCGGGAGGTGCACGTTGACCGGGATGTCCGAAGCCACCGCCTGCTTCCGCAGGGCGTGCAGGAGCTTGTAGGGGATGAACGGGGTGTTGGCCGGGTTCTTGCTTTCAAGCCTGATTGCCAGCGGCGTTTTTCCCTTTATGCCTGCGGTGTAGCCGAAATTCTTGGCTGTTTCCGTCACTTCGTGCGTGAACTTGTTGAATTTCTTGAAGCGCGTCTTGACCTTCCGGCTGTTCAGGGCCACGCCTATCTTGCCAATCATCAATCTTGGTTTCCTGTAGAAGACGGCCACTTGCTTTGGGCCTATCCTCGGCCTGTTGATGTCCTTGTTCATGCTATGTACTCCGGTAGGCTGTTACAAAGAATGATTCCCGTGTTGATTATTAAACCGGATTGGTGGTTTTAGAAAAAGTGAAAGCCCCGGGAGGACGCCCAGTCCAAGTCTAGGGGCAGGTTTATCATGTTGAATATGGCGTGAAAGCATAAATAGTCTTTGCGCCTCCGGAAGCAGTAGTACGGGGCGGCAGCCTGCGTGCGGCTGGTATTTTTAGCTGTACGGACAAACTGATGTCATGGACAGCAAGCGGCCCCGGCCCCTGCAGACTCCCTCGCGGTATTCCAAGCTGATGGCTTCGGGCGGGGAAGTCGAGCTGTCCCCGCGCGCCAAGGCAATCGCCTACCTCGCAAGGCAGGGCAACGACCCCAAGTCGCTGATTTCACTTTTCAATTCTGTGCGCGGAAATCTCGGGCTTGGCGGGCAGTCGCACGAGCTTGCGCCGTTGGAGCTCAAAATCATAAAAGGGGCATTAGAAAGAAATCCCGCGCTTTGGGAACAGGTCCCCGCCAAGATGCCGGGGTTTGAGCAGGCCGTGCAAGTCGGGCCGGAACCGGCCAAGGCCAGGGAGCCGTCAGGGGGGTGGATAAGCCCCAAGCGGACATTCAACACGGCGCAGTCCCTGGAAATACTCGGCCTCAGGCAAGGCGGGTTCCGCACGCACGAAATCGCCGCGCGGTTCAAAGTCAGGCCGCCCGTGATACGGGAGTTGTATTCAAACTACGGCGGCGACCCGCTGAAAAAGCGCCTAGGCCAACTGGAGTCCGCGCTCTCCCACGCAACCCGCCACTCGGTTCCCTCGGACCTGGAGAAGATGGCCCAAGAACGGGCTTACCTGTCCGGCATCCTTTCGCGCCGCGCCCCCAAGCGCAAGTCCTAGGGTTGCGCGCAGTCCCGAATCAGAGCGTAAACTTCTTCGGCGGATTGCCCGAAAAGTCCGCAATCGTCGCCTCGGCGTTTTCCAGGTAGAAAACCTCAAAGACGGGGTTGTCGGCGCTCTTGTAAATCTGCTTGAGGAACGCGTGGCCTTCGAGTATATCCTTCTTGATTCCCGGGTCCTTGGAAAACACGGCCTTGCCGGAGAGCCTTATCCAGGCCATCTTGGGCGTGGAGATGCACGCCTCGACGAAAGGTGCCTTCTGGAGCTCCTTGTACACCGCCTTCTGGTTGTTGGTGCAGAAGTATAGCTTCCCGGCCCGTTCGAGCATGAACTGGAACGGCCTGACCTTAGGCTTGCCATCCAGGCCGACTGTAGAAAGGTACACTACTTGGTTTTCATTCAAAAACTGCAAGACTTCGTCCATTTTCCCACCCAATTTCCATAAGCAAAACTGCTTAATAAAACGAAAGCGCCCCGGCTGCCACTGGGGAAGAAGAAAAAAGCCCCGGGAGGGAATTGAACCCCCAACCTATTGCTTACTAGGCAATCGCTCTGCCATTGAGCTACCGAGGCGGTGTTAGAGTAATTATGTCTGGAAGGGAATAAAAAAGAAAATGGAAAGGAAAAAAGCCGGGGGGTGAGGCGTAAGCACTGGCTTACTTTCCGCCCTTGCCTTCCTTCTTGCGCGCGCGCTTCACCCGGAGATTCGGGTAGTTGCACATCCTGCAGCGGACTGCTGCCTTGGAGTTGCGCGCCTTGCACTTCTTGCAGATAAGCGTGTTTGCGACTTTGCGGTCTGCTATTGGAAACTTGCCCATTGAAAATTACACCTTTTTGATTGTCATCAATAAGAAATTGAGGAATATACTAATCGCAAAGAAGCTATAAAATGCTGTTGGCAAGGGGTAGTTTTGCCCGCAGTTCCAATGAATCGGCACCCCTATATTCCCGAATCCGCACAATAATTGCGGTGGCCTTGTGCACAGCTGACGGTAGCCTGTGAGTCAAATCACGGCAGCCGAGGAACTTCCGCCCTCCCGCGTGCATTGCACGTGTCTTGGCCAGAAGCCAAGAAGCGTCGAAAGCCGCACGACACAACGTCGTGGCGGGGAGCAGAAACGGACTTTTCCGATGCGACACAAGCAATGAAGTCCTCCGAGCGGTTTGCAAGGAAAAGATGAAACGGCCCCGCCCTGGAGCAAGGCAGTAGGCCGCATAGTCCAATGCTGTGGGCCCGACATGGGTTAACAGAAGGCGGAGTACGGCAGGGCCACCAACTTATTTTCGTTTTTTCAATTCTACGAATTTCGTCACGTTTGGAAACTCTTATTAATTCAAGTGCCGCAAGTAGTCTATAGGTCAATTCGACATGGCACAGTACAACGCTGGACAGGCTCATTACGTATATCCAGTCGTTACTATGCCCGCAACTTGGGACTTTGTCGCAATGGCAGGTACCAAGTCCGTAAGGTCCATCCTTTCAATCCTTTGTAAGTAAGGAAAAGGGATGAAGCAGGCCTTCGGAACGTGCTTTGGGCTGCAGACCAGGAAAATATGAAAGCATTAGGCTACTCTAGATACCTCCATTTAGCAAAAGAAGGGCTAATATTGCTCCATTTGCTGAATAGGGGAAGTAGAGTCCCGCAAAGTATATAAAGGAGGATGATTTAAGCTTCTTTAGTAATAAAGAAGGAGGGGATGAAGGAAAGAAACGACAGACTAGTAGCTAAAGAGAATAGAACAGAGTGGGAGGAGAGGTTGTAAGGCAAAACCCCAAGGAGGCAATCCTTTAGAATTCGCGTGAGCCTACGACCCTCATCCACTACCAAACTTAGAATTCGGTGGATAATTATCTGGGCGTTCCTTATTTATAAAAGTTTCTGTACCCCTTAGTGCAACTTTCAGTTGCCAGAAACAACCCCTATTGCAGCTCCTTCTTGACTTTGGAGAGTATCTCCGCCTTCTTCGGGCTTTCAGCCAGCGCAATCGAAAGGACCTCGTACAGGCTGGAAACGGGTATGATTTTCAGCTTGGCGGCCTTTTCCTTGCTCAGGATGATGTCTCCTGCGTTGGCTTTCGGGACGATGATTGTGTGTATCCCCGCATCCAGCGCGGCCTCGGCCTTGTAGGTCACGCCCCCAACGGGCAGCACGTCGCCGCGTACGGACAGCGAGCCGGTCATTGCGATGTCCTGGCGAAGCGGCGCGTCCTCAAGCGCGGATATGACTGCGGTTGCGACTGAGATGCTTGCCGAGTCGCCCTCCACGCCCTCGTAGGTCTGGAGGAACTGGATGTGGATGTCGAAGTTCGAGGTATCCTTGCCGAGGTGCTTCTTGAGTATCGCGCTGACGTTCTTGACGGCCTCTTCGGCAATCTTTCCGAGCTTGCCTGTAGCGATGATTTTTCCTTCGTTCTTGCTTCCGGCAGGCGCCATCTCGGCAACTATGGGCAGGGCGATTCCGGCGTCTCCCATCACTGCAAGGCCGTTGACGCGTCCCACGCTCTTGCCCTCGTTCTGGAACACGCGGTATTCCTTGCGGACCTCAATCTCGGACTGGGTGGCCTGCTGCTCAAGCGTGGCCGCCAGCCTCTTGGCATCAAGCACGTGCTGCTTTTCAACCAGCTTGGCGCCAGCCTCGCGCGCAACGTCCCCGGCTGCGCGCACCAAGCCGCCAAGCTCGCGCATGCGAAGGGTGAGCTTGTTCTTGCGTCCTGCCCTCCTGCGGGCTTCCAGGAGGATTTCCTCAACTGCCTCACGGGTAAAGTGGGGTATCTTGCCGTCCTTGGTGACTTCCTGGGCCACGAACACGGCGAACTTGTTGCGGTTGGTCTCGTTGTCCTCGATGGACTCCTCCATGAAGACCTCGTAGCCGTACCCGCGGATGCGCGAGCGCAAGGCCGGGTGCATCTTGGCTACGTCCTGGTAGTTGCCAGCTGCAACCAGGATGAAGTCGCAGGGAACCGGCTCGGTCTTGACCAGGGCTCCGGAGCTGAGCTCGGACTGCCCCGTAATCCCGTACTTCTTCTCCTGCATTGCGGTGAGGAGCTCCTGCTGTGCCTTGGGCCGCAGGGTGCTGGCCTCGTCTATGAACAAAATGCCCTTGTGGGCCTTGTGGATGAACCCGGCCTCCACCCGCAGGTGTGCCGGCGTGCCCAGTCCGCCTGACTGGAAGGGGTCGTGGCGCACGTCGCCCAAGAGCGCGCCTGCCTTCGAGCCAGTAGCGTCAACGAAAGGCGCCTTCTTCTTGTTGGAATTGTCAATAAGGACCTTGATTGAGTCACCAGGTTCTGCCATCCTCTGCCTTCCCACCTGGGAGGCAAACAGCATCGCGGCTCCGAGTATGAACATGCCAACCAGCATTGCGGCAATCAGGTTTATGGGCATCCCCGTCCCGGGTAGCACGAATATGATTATGGCAACCGAGGCCATCAGAAACAGGGAGAGCATCAGGTTGATGTTCCCGCCCATAGCCTTGCTTTTCATGCGCTCGGCCTGCTGTATCTTCTTGGCATCTCCTGCCTTGACTACCCGGATTTTGGGCACGTTGTCGTCTTCGGGGTTGAACGCGACGATGATGTCCTCAAGCTCCTGCACCGGCAGGAGTTCGGACATTGCCTGCGCAAGCATCGACTTGCCGGTCCCCGGCGTTCCGACCAGCAGGACGTTGCGCTTCTGGGCCGAAGCCTTCTTGATGAGGTTTACCGCCTTGTCCTGGCCTATTATCTGGTCAACGAGGAGCGGGGCGACCGGAAGCTGGGACGTGTCCGTGTAGTCCTTCGGGAAGACGCGGGGTTGCCCCGGCTTGAGAACTGCGTTAGCTATGGTCTGGACTACCTTCCTGACTGCCTTCGTGGTGCTTTCCTTTCTCTTGGCCATCTTGGTTGCTAACCCCTAATCCTTCTATTGAAACGAAAAAACTAGCTGGGAATATATTATGCCCTCAGGGCATAAAAAGCGTTGCGGCTTTAGGCGTTCTTGCCATCCTTAGTTCTAATGTAATCTAATTCTTGATGCACCGTACCGATATGCCGTATGCCCGGTAACTGTTAGTAGTATCCGCAGCACCACTGCCGATTTCCATCTCGTAAGCGTTCGCGCCATAAATCGAACTGCTCCAATAGTGGCCGTAGACACCTACGTTGGAAAGGGACGCACTGCTGTAAACCCTGGCGCCGGTTACTGTCAATTTCAAGGGTGAAGCATAGGCGCTATAATAGTTTGTCCAACTTCCTGCGGTGTTTTCAGCACTCCATTCGGCTATTGTCGGCAAACGCCAGCCGCTGGGGCAGGGGTTGTTGATTCCGTTCACTCCCTGCCACAAGTTGTCGTTTCTGGGGGATAGCCAGTCATAAGGGCTGGTTGGTGCAATGATAAAGTTGCTGTGTCCCGGGCTGTTGGTAGCGGACAACGTGCTGGTTGTGCCGCTCGTGTTACTTTGATGGCCGTCGTCCAACCTTCCCCATTGGAAGTAGTCGCCGTATGCCGCCAAGTCTCCCACGGAGGTAGCGGCCCGGCTTGCCCCGAGGTTCCTGTCCATGAAGCACCTGCCCGCTTGCGAAGTCACCGTCCCGTAGGTGACGCTGCTGCCCCTGTAAGTGAACGTGACGGTCTCGCCGCAAGTGAATTCCGAGCACTTGCCTACCAGCGGCTGCGCGCCTTGTTGCCGGATGCCGGTAATCGGCCCTTGGGTGTAGATGAAAGAGACTGCCTTGAACTCGTAAGCGCTTCCCACGGCCTTGCCGTTGCACGGGTTGGGCAGGGTGAAGGAAAAGTTCGTCAGCGTCGTTTCCTCCCCTGCATTGAGGATTTGGTTTGGCGTCATCACGGTTGCGTTGTTTCCGTAACCGTCCTGCACTTCTATGGCGGTAAGGTAGGCCCTCTCAGTCAGCTTGTTCGAAACGGACAGTGTGATGGTGCCGTTTGTTACCCTGGCGGTTGTGATGGCAAACGGGGTCGTTCCGGACCAGTATGCCTTGGACTGCTGCTCTTTTGTTGCGCTCCCGCTTGACGGGAAACTGCCAAGCAGGTTGACGGTTACCAAAGAAACTAGCAGCACGGCGCCAAGAACCACGAGATATTCTGTCGAACCCTGGCCGCGTGCGTTTTCCACTACTTCACAACCCATTCCCGCGTTTTAACCTGTGGCCGGTCAGCCGTTTTTTCCTACCCGAAGAACCCGTCGCTTGGCTTGTTGCGGTCGGAAAAGTACTCGTAGAACATCACGCCGCCGACGATTATGAGCACTGCCGGCCAGAACTTGACTATGTCGGCGTTGATTATGCCGAACTCCTTGAGCATCAGGAGGATGCCTGCAAGCACCAGGATTATGGCAATTGTCAGCTTGACAATGTTCTTCATCATGCAAAAATCACCGTCTTTCTAGTCCTTTATGCTCTCCCAGAGGATATCCCCCTGCGGGTCTATGGAGATGCCGTTCTCGTTGATGTCGAGCGGGTGAATCTTCTTGGAGTGGTCGGTGCCGCGCATCTTGCGTATGAAAGCGGCCCTGTTGGGCGGGTTGAAGAAAAGCTGTATCACGCCGTCCGTCAGGAACTCCTCGACTCCGAAGCGCGAGATTGCGGACTTTCCGCCGGTTGTCTCGCAGGTGAGTATGGTGGTGCAGTTTATGGAGCGCAGCTGGTCAACCAGGTTGTACACCGAGTAGCGCACCTTCTCCGACTTCTGGGTCCAGAACATCAGGGCGGTAATCGAGTCGATGACCAGGCGCTTTGCGCCCATCTCGTGCGCCTTCTCCACAATCTTTGAAAGCTGGGCGTCCATGTCCACGTCGTCAGGACGCGGGTCGAACTTGAGTATCTGTATCTTGTTGTCCTTCTGCAGGGGCAGGAAATTCCAGCGGAAGCGCTGCATGTTCCACCACAGGTTGTGCGGCCCCTCTTCCAGGGTGGCGTACATCCCCGGCTCGTTGTAGTCCGTCGCTCCCTTGTATAGGTATTCCAGGCAGAATATCGTCTTTCCGGTTCCCGAGGAGCCCGCGAGCAGGATGCTCGAGCTTTCGGGGAAGCCGCCCTCGATGAGCTCGTCCAGCCCCGGAATGCCTGTCTTTACCCTGTTCAAAAGAATCACACCTTGTTTAGCTGCAGGCATTAGTGATTGGCCAAATAAAAAGCGTTCATAATGCCGGAACCCAGTTTCCTTCCGTAACCTTTAAATCCGCCTGCGCAATTACTGATTCTAACCCACAATCAGGCAAAAAGGAAATCGCCTGAAGAATCATAGTCGAGGCAACACACCAATGGATATCCTCAACATGGTAGTCCAGCCCACCTGGCGCGAGTTCCTGGTGGAGCTGATTTCGACCCACCAGATGGACCCGTGGGACATCGACGTCACCGCCCTTGCCGACGTCTATCTTGCCAAGGTGCGCGAGCTGCAGGCGCTCGACCTGCGCATGCCCGCAAACGTCATACTCGCATCGGCACTCCTTCTTCACTTCAAGGCCGAGTCACTTAAGCTCGAGCAGGTCTTTTCCGACGAGCAGGCGACGGTTGAGGAGGAGACCAAGTCGTACATCGAGGAGGACCTTCCTGACCTGGTGTTCCGGCCCAACATCCCGAAGAGCCGCCGCGTAACCCTTGACGAGCTCATGAATGCAGTCGAGCAGGTGATGGGCGCAGGAAGGATCAGGCCGCGTTCGCACGCAGCTCCGGTCGAGCTTACCGTGGAGCTTCCGAAGGAGGACATGCATGAGATAATAGCGCGCTTCTACATCAAGGCAGGAAACCTCAAGGACACGGAAGGCGTCCTGACTTTCACAAGCATGCTTTCAAAGGACAACAACGACGAGATTGCACGCAACATGCTCCCGCTTCTGCACCTGGTGCAGGAAGGCCGCCTGCTGATGTGGCAGGACAACGTCTTCGGCGAAATCTTCATCAAGTACATAGAAGAGGAAGCCTGGAAGGCAGCACAAGCGCTTATTGCTCCGAAGGAATTCACTGCAGAGGAAGGCGCAGTTGAGGCCAAGGAAGGCGAGAAGGCCGAGGCTGCGACTCTAGTTGAGATAGAATAAGCCGCACTTTCCGTTTTTCTCCAAGTTTATCATAGTTAACCTGTTTCTTGCAGACTTGCCATAATTATCCATCCAGCCAATGCCTACTGGAAGGACAACTAGCCGGGTTATTAACGTCCCATAATGAAATATTATATGGGATTAATATGGTGCAGGCAATCGTGAACATGTCGGAACAGGCAAACAGGACCGTGAACGTGGTCAAGGCGCTCTACGGGTTTCGGAACAAGTCCGAGGCGCTGGAACGCATAATCATTGACTACGCAGAGTCATTGCTTGAGCCGCAAATCAAGCCCGAATACGCCAAGAGGCTGAAAAAGATTGAGAAGGAGCCCAAGAAGCGCGTTGACCCGGCGAAGTTCTTCGGACAGGATGGCCGTTGAGCGAATACAAACTTCTACTTTCCCAGACTATGGAGCGCAAACTCCGCAGGCTGGAACGCCGCAACAGGGTGGCGTTTGAGGCAATTGGGAAAAAGGTCCAGGAAATAGTCGCAGACCCGTATAGGTTCAAGCCGCTCCGTGCGCCTCTTTTTGGGAAGCGGCGAGTGCACATAGACTCGAACTTCGTGCTGGTGTATTCAATAGACGAGAAGGCGAGGTCGGTGTGCCTTTTGGATTACGACCACCACGACAGGGTATACCAAAAGTAATTTACCAAGCCAGCAGGGTTTTAGTCGAGCTCGTCTTCTTCCGACATTTTGCCTTCAGGCCGTGCCGACGAACTGCTTGAGCAGCAGCCCGAACCCAAAGCTGATTGCAGTGACTACGAGGCATATCGCGGCCATCTCTATAAAGCGCGGCCAGAAGGCCTTGTCCTTTGCGGTCGTTACGTAGAACGTGTAGCCTGCGACGAGGCTTATTGTTATCACGAGCACCGCAGCCAGCGCGACATAGACATTGGGAAAGACGAAGTACGGCGCAACAAGGAGCAGCACCGCAAGGATGTATGCGACCCCGGTGTACGTTGCAGCTGTCTTGGCGTTCTTGTCGTCGTCCTCGCGCGCTGAAAGGTAGCTTGAGGCCGACATCGAAAGCGCTGCAGCAACACCCATTATCAGCCCGGTGATTGCGATGAGCTTGGTGTCCGCAAGGGCAAGCGTAAGCCCAGCAAGCGTGCCCGTAAGCTCGACAAGCGCGTCGTTCAGCCCAAGCACAACTGAGCTTGCATACTCGAGCCTCTGCTCGGAAATCATGGAGAGGACCGCCATCTCGTGGCGTTCCTCATCCGCGATGACCTTGGTTAGTCCGGGGTATTCCTTTTCAAGAGCGCCATATTTGTCCTGTGCCTTGGCCTCGCCCCGTTCCATCAGCCGCAGGCCGAACGAAAGCCCCAGGATGGAGGACAATGTGTCGTACCAATAGACGCGAAGCATGTCCGGCTGGGCTTCCTTTCCCGTAATCTTGGAAAGCAGCTTGTAGTGCCCGAGCTCGTCTTTTGAAATGCGCGCAAGCACGTCCGCGTTCTTTTTGTCCTTGGCTTTCCCTGCGAGCTTGGAATAGACCAAGTGTTCGGTTATCTCGCCTTTCTGCATCCCAAACAGGGCGTCCTTTTGCATGTGTGCACCACTTTCGCTACAGGAGCCTAAAGCGGGTTTGCGGTTATAAAACCGCCCCTTGCCTTTTCCTCAATACCTGGCCCGTTTCCTTCCAAGGGGCAGCTCCTGCGCGATGCGCTCAAGCCCGTTGTCAGGCAGCAGTATTATGCTCTTCTTGCCGTCCACGAAAAGGAACGGGTGGGTCTTGCGCAGCTCGGAAACTCCGGGAAGTTTGGCGTAGTGCTTTTGCTTCCCATCAGCAAGCAGGCCGTGCCTTGATACGGCCTCCGCAACCCGTTGGGTCTGCAGCCCCACAGGTCCGGAGCCTATCGCGTATCCTGTCAGGCCGCCAATCAGGAAAAGCCCGGCAGTAAGCGGAGGGACGTTGATGTTTGTGGCAACCGGAATTCCCAGGCCGAGTGTTGGCGCGGCTGCGGCAGTCTGGAGCCAGCGTGCCTTGCGGACGGAAAAGAGCTTGTCGATTTCGGGCTTGACTTGCGGGTGGATGTCCTCGTATTGGATTTCCACAGGCCGGCGCGTCCGTTCCAACCTCAGGCCACCGTGATGCCGCCCTGTTCTTCCTTCTCGTGCAGCTTGACCTCGACGACCTTGCTGCCTTCTTTTGTCATGGTGATTCCCACCAGGCACTGCGAGTTCTTGTAAACCGCCTGGTTGTGGGAGATGAGCAGGAACTGGGACTTCTTGGAAAGCTCGCTTACAAGCAGGGCGAGCTTGCGGCTGTTCTCCTGGTCAAGCGCGGAGTCAGCCTCGTCAAGTATGTACACGCTCGACGGGTTGTACGCCTGCAGGGCGAAGAGGAATATGAGCGCAACAAGCGACTTCTCGCCGCCGCTCATAAGCTCGAGGTACTTGACTTCCTTGTTGTCAAGCGCAACCTCGATGGTAAGCCCGCCTTCGAACGGGTTGTCGGCGTTCTCGAGTATGAGCCTGCCGTTTCCCTTGAAAATCTGCGAGAAGAGCTTGAAGAAGTTGTCGTTGACGAAGTTGAACGCGTTCATGAACGTGGCTACCTTGCGGCCCTCAATCTCGGTAATCAGCATGTAGACCGATTCCTTCTCCTTGGAAAGCTGCGCCACGTTGGCCTTCTGCTCCTCGAACTCGGCAAGTCGCTTTGAGAACGCGTCGATTGCAAGCATGTTGACGCGGCTGGAAAGCGTGTGGACCTGCGGGTCGAGCTCCTGTTTCTTTGCCTCCAGGTCCTCCTTCTTCGCGCCCTCGATTATCGCCGCATCGCCGAACGCTGCAAGGTCGGCCTGCACTGCCGAGAGCTTGACTTCAAGCGTCCCGCGCTTGAGCTCCTTGTCGTGCACCCCGAGCTGGATCTTTTCCCGGTCCAACTCGAACCTGCCCTTCTTGTTGCCAAGCGTCTGCACTTCCTTGTCAAGCTCGTCGCGCTTGTCGTAAAGCCCCTTCAGGGCGCCCGCAATCTCGCGCTGTTCGGCAATCCTCTTCTCCACTTCCTCGCGGGAAATCTTGAGCAGCTTGTCGGCATCGTCTATTGCGCGCTTTGCGGCCTGGCTGTCCTGTGCAAGCTCGTCGAGCTGCTTCCGGTAGTCCTTGTGCTGCTTCTCGTAGACCGTGCGCTGCGACTCAAGCGAAGTCAGGCGGTTTGAGATGTCTGAAAGCGTAATCTTGAGGTCGGAAATCTTGCGCTCTTTTTCCTTGAGTATGAGCCCGAAGTTCTTCTCCTTCTCGACGTCCACTTTCTGCTTGTTCTCCAGAAGCACCATGTTGAGCTCGGAAAGCCTGCGAATCAGCTGTGACCGTTCCTCGTCCTTTGCAGCGGCGTCCTCGTCGGCCTTGCGTATCTCGGCCTCGAACCCCTTGACTGCCGCCTTGAGGTTGGATGTCTTCTCGTCCTGCTCCTGTTCGCGGCGCTCGTAGTCGTCAAGCTCCATCCCGATTGCCTTCTGCTTGAGCTCAAGCTCGGCCTTCTTCCTGCGCAGCTCGTGCATCTGGAGCTGTATCGCCTGCAGGCTGCGGATTGCGTCCTCCTTTTCGGACTTGGCCTCGACGTTCCTCTTGGAGAACTCGTCGTACTCGCCCTGGACCTTGATGAGGTTGACCTTGGCGGCCACCTTGCCGCCTCCGGAAAGAAGACCCGAGGACTCCCCCAGGTCGCCGTCCATTGTAACGAAGCGGATTTTGCCGACGAGTTCCTTGGAGTCGCGTATGCTGTCAGTCACAATCGTGTTACCGCACACGTACTCGAAAGCGCGCTTCAATTGCGGGTCGAAGTCGAGCTTCTCGATGAGGAACCCCTGGCTTGCCTTGTGCTTTGCAAGCTCGCGGTCAGAGCCGGTGATTGGCGAGGCGTGAATCTTGTCAAGCGGGATGAACGACACCCTTCCCAGTTTTTCGCGGCGCAAATACTCTATTGCCATAGTTGCAATCCCGGAGTTCTCCACAACCACGTAGTTCATCCTGTTGCCGAACGCTACCTGGATGGGCACCGCGAACTCGCTTTCGTACTTGCAGAGCTGGTCAACTGTTCCGAAGATTCCGGGTTCCTTCTGCCTCATTGCAAGGACCGCGTTGATTGACGTGCTCTCGCCGACCTCGCGCACGTTGCGCATCTGGCCCGAAAGCTCAATCATCCTCTCCTTGGTGTCCAGGATGAGCGCGTCAAGAGTCGGGATGCGCTCGTTGAGCTCCTTCTCCTGCTTGAATATGGAATTCAACTCTCCCTCCAAGGCCGCGATGTCGCGCTGGTACCCCTTGGATGCCTCGTGGAGGTTCTTTTTCTTCTCGGTGAAGTCGTCGAACTTGCCCTGCCGCAGGCGTTCGAGCTCGTCCATCTTGAGCTTCTGCTTCTCGCGTATCATCGACGCCTCGGCCTGTATCAGGTTGAGCTTCTCCTTGGTGGAAAGCATCTCGTTCTGCGCGTCGTCCATGGCCTTCTTTGCGTTGTAGAACTGGTTGGAGAACGAGTTGCTGTCCGAAAGCGCCTTGTCGTACACTCCCTTCTCGTCTTCGTACAGCTTCTTCATGGACTTGTGGTCGTCGTCAAGCTGCGTAATCTGCGAGGCGAACCCCTTGACCTCGTCAGCTGCCTTCATCGCGTCAAGCTCGATTGCGCGCTTCTTCTCGTCCGACTTGTTGAGCAGCTCGTTCTTTTCCTTGATTAGCGCCTTGGAGATGACTATGTTGTTGTTCAGCTCGTCGATGCGCTTCTGCAGCTCGACCTGCTTTCCCTCGCTCCTCTTGAGGATTTCCTCGTCAATCTTCTGCTTGCCTTCGTTCGCCTGTGAGATTTTCTGCTCGAGCTGCATTATCTCGCCGGCTATGTTCTCCATCTTGCCGGTGGAGTCGAGCATCGCGGTCACAACCGCGTCAAAGTCGGCCTGAAGCTCCTTTGCAGCCAGGCTCAAAAGCGTGGCCTTCACCGACTCGAGCTCCTTTTTGAGCCGCACGTACATCTCGGCCTCGTCCTTCTCCTGCTTGAGCTGGTTCATGTAGCCCTCGCGCTCGGCAAGTATGGACGCCGCCTCTCGCAGCTTCTGCTGCACGGACTCGAGCTTCGAGATGGCCTCGCGCTTCTTGTCCTCGTATTCCGCCACGTTTGCAATCGCGTCAATCAGGCCGCGCCTGTCCTTGGAGGACATCTCCACAATCTGCTGGACTTGCCCTTGCTGGATGATGTTGTGGCTTGACATGTGGTTTGCAGCAAGGAAGTCCTCGATTACGTACTTCTTCGTCGTCTTGCCGTCGAGCCGGTACTTGGTCTTGCCGTCGTTGCGTATTGCACGCGAGACCTTGTGGACCACGTTGCCAGTGTCGTCCATCAGCTCGAGCTCGACTTCGCCGATTTTTGCGTTCGTGAAAATGAGGTCCCCGATTTTCTTGGCCCGCAGGGCGCGGACGCGGTTCTCGCCGAACACGAACTGCACCGCGTCGATGACGTTGCTCTTTCCGGAGCCGTTGGGTCCCACTATGGCGTTGAAGCCCTTCTCGAACCGGATGGTGTTGCTGCGGAAGGACTTGAAGTTCTTGAGCACGAGGTTTTTGATGAACATTGCACTGCACTCTGGAACGCGGTATCGTGGGTTTTTACACAATTAAGCCGGCAAGGAATTTAAAGCTGAATCCGGAGGCAAAAAGGGCCTTGCCGGAGCTGCCGGGGCCTTCAAAAGCCATAAAACTTGCGGGCTGCATAAAATCCTTCTGGCTGCCCAATCAACGGAGCTTCAACATTTCTTCCGCAGCTCTTCTATGGGGGATTGGGGTAGCCTGGCATCCTTCCAGCTTTGGGAGCTGGAGACCCCAGTTCAAATCTGGGATCCCCCATCTTTTCCTTCCGACCCGCGGGAATAACCTTTTATTCTTGGGTCTTGGCAAGCCCCCAATGCAAACCTAAAAAAGCACGTTCTTACCGAAAAAATAAATCAGTTTTTTTCTTAGGGGCATGTCGCCTTCGGAGTGGTGTTAGATGGGTAATGGGTCTAATGGCCTGACTCGCCCGTTCTCATTGTACGGGCATATATCAAAGGAAAAGTTCAAGCAGATAAAGGAATTCTCAAAGGACAAGCAGACACCGTTCCTAGTTCTGGACCTTGAGAGGATTAAGGGAAAATACGACGAGCTGGCAAAAAACTTTCCCCAAGTCAAAGTCTATTATGCTGTGAAGGCAAACCCCGACCAGCGCGTGCTCTCCGAGCTTGCAGCCAAGGGCTCGCACTTCGACATAGCCTCGCGCCAGGAGCTCGACCTGCTCCTTGGCCTGGGCATTGCTGCGGAGCGGATGAGCTACGGCAACACCATCAAGAAGGCAGAGGACATACGTTACGCTTATGACAAGGGCATCCGGCTCTTTGCAACCGACTGCGAGTCGGACGTCCGCAAGCTTGGCGAGAACGCTCCGGGCTCCAATGTCTTCTTCCGGCTCCTTGTGAGCAACCGGGGCGCGGACTGGCCGCTTTCAAAGAAGTTCGGCACCAAAAAGGAGCACATAATGGAGCTCATCGACGAGGCGGACGAACAGGGGCTGGTCCCTTATGGCGTCTCCTTCCACGTGGGCTCCCAGCAGCGCGACCCGACCCAGTGGGACTACCCGCTTGAGCAGTGCGCACAGATTTTTGCAGATGCCAAGGCAAAGGGCATCGAGCTGAAGATGATAAACCTCGGAGGAGGGCTTCCTGCGAGCTATCTTGTAGCGACGCCGCCGATTGAGTCATATTCCCAGGCGATATTCGAGTCGCTTCACAGGCACTTCCCTGCTGGTCTTCCCGAACTCTTCACCGAGCCCGGCAGGTCCCTTGTTGCAGATGCGGGAGTCATAGTTTCCGAAGTCGTGCTCGTCTCCCGCAAGGCCCACCGCAAGTGGTGCTATCTGGACGTAGGCCTTTTTGGGGGGCTGATTGAGACCCTTGAGGAGGCCATCAAGTACCCGATTTACTGCGAGAAGCCCGGAAAGCTGGTCAAGATGACCCTGGCTGGGCCTACTTGCGACAGCACCGACGTGATGTACAAGAAGTCATCGCTTCCCGAAGACATCGCCGAAGGCGACAAGGTCTACCTTTTGACTGCGGGCGCGTACACCATAACCTGTTCGTGCAACGGGTTCAACGGCTTCCCGCCGCTTGCAGTCTGCTATCTGGATTAAGGCCGTCAGGAAAGGGGGAGCAGGGGAGCTACATACGCCTAGTGCAACGGAAACGCGGTCACTTCCTTCTTTTTATCCTTCAACAGTCCCTACCTTTTCATGCAAATCTACTCGCACTCGCGGCTTTCCTGCTACGAGAACTGCCCGCTGCACTTCGACTTCAAGTACGTGTCAAGAGTCAAGCCTCCTGAAGGCAAGGAAACCGCGGAGCAGTTCACCGGAAAGCGCGTGCACGAGACCCTTGAGAAGCTGTACAAGGACCTGCGCTACTCCAAGGAAGACGGCCTTGGAGAATTGCTTGATTATTACAAGAAAATCTGGACCCAAGGATGGAACGAGGAAATCCTGATTGCCAAGGAAGGCCTTGAGGAGAAGCACTTCTACGCAACCGGCAAGAAGTGCATCGAGGACTACTACAAAGAGTACAAGCCGTTCAACCAGACTAGGACAATCGGCCTGGAGTCCCGCATCGTGGTAAGGCTTTCGGACGAATCCGACGAGTACAAGATGCAGGGCTACATCGACCGGCTCTCGATGGACGGCTCGACCTACGAAATCCACGACTACAAGACCGGAAACCACCTCAAGACCCAGCAGGAAGCCGACTCGGACAGGCAGCTTGCGCTCTACCAGATTGGGATAGAGCAGGCATGGTCGGATGTCAGGCAGGTGAACCTGATTTGGCACTACCTGAACTTCAACAAGGAAATCCGTTCGGAACGTTCGAAAAAGCAGCTTGACAATCTTCGGAAGGATACGATTGCCCTTATTGACACCGTCGAAACCGCGAAAGAAAAGGGCCGTTTTCCTGCCAAGAGAAGCAACCTCTGCGACTACTGCGAGTACCGTGAACTATGCCCGGAGTGGAAGCACGTGCTTTCAGTTCAGATGTCGCTGTCAAACGAATACGAGAAGATTCCCGGAGTCAGCTTGGTCGAGGAGTATGCCAAGCTCAAGGCAGAGGAAAAGGAAATTGCGGACAAGATAGACTTGGCCCGCGCAGCTGTAGTCAAGTTCGCAAAGGCCGAAGGCATCACCGTAATCCAGGGAAAGAACCACAAGCTACTGGTGCGCACCGACCTACGCACCGGCTTCCCAACCCGCTCAGGCGACCTTTCTGACTACCGCAAGCTGGAAAAAATCCTGAAAGACAACGGGGTCTGGGTTGAGGTTTCCGCAATCTCAAACGACTTGCTTGCAAGCGCGCTTGACGAGGGAAAAATCTCAGGAAAGCTAGCTGAAAAGATTGAGGAGTTCAAGAAAGTCAGCGAGACTACGACAGTGCGAGTTGGCAAGGGCGTTTAGCCGGGCGGTTTGGCGCAAGTTAGGCACTACTTTTTGCAAATTCAGCCTTCGATTTCCTTCATCGCCTTTCCGCCAAGGATCAGCTTGATGCGGTCCTTCGGCGCTGCCTCGTAGGCCTCGCGCGTGCGTATTCCCGCTTCGAACAACTTGCGTCCGCGCACCCGGCCGATTCCTCGCACCCTGCAAATCGGAATGAGCTCTTCCTTTATTCCATCCTTGATGCGCTCCTGATAGACAAGGGCCTTTCTTGAGACTGCCTCGAACCCGGCAATCTTTGCAAGCTCCGAGTAAGAATAGCACAGCCAGTCAGCAATGCGCACCCGTGCGTTGAGTATTCCCGGCGCAAGGTCGAAGTCAGTTAGCATCTGCTGTTCGTTGGACTCGTTTGCCCAGGCGTTGAGTGCGCGTGCGGTCTTGTACTTCTGCAGCGCCTCGGTATCAAACTCCCATTCGGGGTAAAGCTCGACTGACGCGGCATACATATCGTCAAACAATTTCTGCTCTTCCGCACGGCCGACTGAAAGGTAAGGCCGCAGCTCAGTTGAGTTGCACAGGTTGCAGATAAAGCCAATTGAGTTGTTCAGGTCAACCGTCTTGAACGACTTGATGTAATCATATGCGGTCTGCGGATCCAAGTAAAGCTCGCTTGTGCGCTTGCCCAGAGGCGAGGCGATGAGCGCGTCGCTTTTTGTCTTCGCCACAAAACCCATCCGTTCCAAGTCTGCAACGACGTTTTCAACTTTTTCCAATAATGCCTGCGTCGAACCGTAGTGGCAGGCAAAGAACGTCCGGGAGAAAAAGTCGAACAGCGAGTGGAAGTCATTGCAGTATTTCGATGCAATCAGTGCAAGGCAGTGGATGCGCAGGGTGGGTTCGGACGAGAGCTTGGAGTAGATGTCCTCCAGGTCCCCGTAGATGTACTTCTCGGCAACCTCGCGCTTGTCGTTACTGTTGCATACCAGAACGCCGTAGCCCACCTTGTCATAGCGCGGCCGTCCTGCCCTTCCAAGCATCTGCCTGATTTCAAGAGCCGAGATGAACGAGGAGAAGTTGCCGGAAAACCTCTTGAGGTCGCGCACAATCACCCACGACGCGGGGTAATCCACTCCCATTGCAAGTGTGGTTGTTGCTACGATGACTTTGATTGTGCGTTCCTTCTTGAAACCATCCTCGATTAATTTCCGTTGTTTGTCCGGTATTCCCGCGTGGTGGAATGCAGTTCCGTTGCGGATGCACTTTGCAAGCCTCGCGCACTGAGTTGTCGGAGTGGGAAGCGCATCGTGCACCTTCTTTGCAAGAATGTCAAGCGAGATTTTCTGTTCTTCCGTAAGGTGCGGCGCTATTGCAACCGAGACGTTCTCCGCGCCAGCCTCGGTGCTGGGCCGGGTTGCCACGAACACAATCGCCTGTCCGGTTGCCTGGGCGTTCTTTGCAAGGCCCTGCGCGCTGCCAACAACAGCTTTCCTGCACAGGTTTTCCAAGTAGAATTTCTCGTCGATTTCCTCGGGCTGGCCTTCGTTGGCTTCGAATACCAAAGACTTCTTGTCGCAAATCCCGATTTCAAGCTTGGTGGGCCGGTAGTCGCTCTTGATTGGCTTGGAGTAGAGCCACTTTGCGATTTCCTTGTAATTGGGAACGGTTGCGGACAGGCAGAGCAGCCGGCTTTCCGCAATCAAAAGCTTGGTCAGAACGATTTCAACAGTGGCCCCGCGATAATCGTCGTCAAGCAGGTGCACTTCGTCAATCACAGCAAGCCCGATTTTTCCGGCGAAGTCCTTGTCGTGGCGAAGCGTAGAGTCAAGCTTTTCGGAAGTCATCACCAGCAGGTCGTATTGGAGCAGGTGCGAGGAGCCGGAGTCGTAGTCCCCTGTTGAGATTCCTACTTTCTGGCTTTTGAACGTGGTCTTGAACTCATCGTACTTTTCGGAAGCAAGCGCGCGAAGCGGAACAACATACACAACTAGCTTGCGTCCGTCCTTTGCCGCGTCGCTTTCAAAGTGCTTGGCAATCGAAAGAAGAGCGAGAAGTGTTTTTCCGGATGCAGTTGGCGCGCTCACTAGGACGTTCTCGCCACTAAGCAGGCCGGAGGCTATTGCGTGGGTCTGCATCGGGTTGAGCGACTCGTAGCCAAACCCTATGGCTTTTGCCTTGGCCCATTCCAAGGCACTTGCTGTCTGGCCGTCCTGTGCATCAAGCACTTTTTGCATAGCAAAGTCTATGCGGGCCGGATATTAAGATTACAACAGCCTTCTTTCCGGTGAACGGAAAGGAAAAGTATCAGAAGCTACCTCGTTCTTCATCGCCGTGAGGCTAAGACTGGGACAGTTTCATCATCAAACTACTTTCTGCCCGTTCAAAGATATAAACGCGCGCAATGGCTAGTTTGGTTTACGCGGGGTGTTGCCGGCCGGCTGTCTGGCTGTGGCAGCCGCCGAACAATCTGCGTAGGGTTAAAAACCCAAAAAAACGCCAATATACTTTCATGAACGACGAGATCCGCCTCGACCGCGAGACCTTCAAGGCACTTGCAGCTGACACGCGCGTGAACATACTCAAGTCGCTCTCCAAGAGGCGCATGACCGGAGCGGAGCTTGCGACGCAAGTCAGCCTCTCGCCATCCACAATAAAGGAGCACCTCGACCAGCTTGAGAAGGCGCATCTTATCGAGCAGATGGACGAGGGACGCAAGTGGAAATACTACGCGCTCACGTTCAAGGGAAGGCAGATTACCACGAGCGAACGTCCTTCGATGCGCGTGTGGATAGTTCTCGGGCTTTCGATGCTCGGCCTGGTATTCGCAACGCTCAACATTTTCTTCCTCGGAGGCACTTTCGCGCCCCAGAACGAGCTGCTCGCAACTGGCGCGGCTGACACTTTCGCGACAAAATCCGCTTACGGCGGTTCAGGCGCGGCGGATGACGCCACGGCCTTCAACAACCCCGTGCCCGCAGTTCTTGATTCTTGCGACGCCACTCCGAATTCCTGCCTTTCAGGCCAGCAGGCGCTTACCGCAGGCGTGCAGGAAGCCGCGCCGATGGCAACCCGGTCGATGCACTCGGTAAGCAACGACCTGCCCACGCCCCAGCAGGTAAGCACCATTGACCTTGCAATAGAATCCGCGCTGCTGGTGCTTGTGCTGGGCCTGGGCTATTATGCAATAAGGCAGAAGAAGCGCGCCGCAATCTGATGCGGCAGAATCGGGCTTTTGCTTCTTTTCAATTTTCTTATTTTTCCCTTTCCTAGATGTCCAGCAGCACGGTTATCTCGCTCAGGTTGCCCTCCTGGATTACCGAGATTTCGTGCATCGTGACTGCCTTGATGTCCATTTTTCCTTTTTCCGGAGTCATCTCCTCGCCGAAGGCGGTTCCAGTAAGCGAATACCCCGCGTCGTCCTTGTGGAACGAGTCGATCCGGAAGCGCTTGAAGAAGATTTCCTGCGAGCCCGACTCCGCAAGGATGTCGCCAAGCGTGTAGCCGGCCAGCTCTTCGAGCGTCTCGGCCTTCTCCTCAATCGTGACCTTCTCCTCGTCGCCCAATGCTTCCACGTTCGCCATCACCGAGAACATGGCCTCCGCTGCGTTTGAGAGGGCCTCGCCGAACGAGAAGCCGTAGGCCGTGAACTTTATGTCCGCGGTGTGGTCTATGAACACGTACTTGTCCATCGGGTAGGTATTAGGGGGATACTGTTTTTTTAGCAAGCGCCATCAAAGACTTTTCAACAGGTTTTGATTCTTAGAAAGGTGTATTCTTATGATGCCGAACATGGACCCGCGCGCGATGGCCAAGCTTATGAACCAGATGGGAATCAAGAACACCCAAATCCCATCCGCTAAGGTCGTAATCTACAAGGAGGACGGCACTACTTTGGTCGTCGAGAACCCCAGCGTGACCGAAATCACGATGTCTGGCCAGAAGAGCTTCCAGATTACCGGCGACGTGCGCGAAGGGACCGCGGAGGACGCAGGCTCGGATTCCGAAGCAGGCGCAGCATCAAGCGGCCCGTCCGAGGACGACATCAGTCTTGTTGCGGAGCAGGCCAAGACCACGAAAGACAAGGCCAAGGCTGCTCTTGAGGAAGCTGATGGCGACATTGCGGAAGCGATTATGCTTTTGGAGAAGGGGGACTGATTTGATGCCTCGCCTTGGCAGGTTGCCCGCCTTACGCAAACCCGGCGTGGTCTTTCTTTCCGGCCGCGAAGTCAAGGAAGGAAAGCCCCAGTCCTTTGACGCCATAAAAGGCGTGGTGAAGCGGCCGCTGTCCAACCTCGAAATCGCGGTGAAATACCGCAAGCTCCACGTCCGGGAAAAGTAGGGCGCGGCCTTAGTCCTTGCCTATTTTCTCCAGCTTCAGCTCGTCCTTGTCAAACTCGAAGACTTCTTCCACGTTCGACTTGAGCGCCTTCGCAACCTTGGTGGCGAGGATAAGGGAGGGGTTGTAAGCCCCTTTTTCCAAAAAGACAATGGTCTCCCTGCGCACGTTCACCATCTGCGCCAGGTCGTCCTGCGTCAGGTCGTGCCTCGCCCTCAGTTCCTTGATTTTAGTCTTCATTTTCAGCACTTCCTATAAGTTGGGCTGCCTGTTGAGGTACCACTGGCAGATGATATAGCTGAATATCATGAAGTAGAACATCGCGGCCAGCACGATATCCACAGTCAGCGGGTAGAGGTTGAGGTACTGCACCCAGAACAGGATGGTGATGAGTACGTACGAAAGGAACCACGACCACGACGAGGCCTTCTGCGCAACGCGGTCAACGCGCTCGTCGCGGATGACTTTCTGGCCCTTCTTCATCCGCCAGTACATCACCATTCCGACTGCGAATATCGCCGATGCGATTGAATAGAACGTGGCTGCAACTCCCGGCGGCAGGTTTATCCCGAAAACGGGTATTGCGATGCCGATGCCTAGCGCAAAAAGCGCGACCTTGAAAAGCCAGTTTACCTTCGTTTTCACTTCGTCCATCTATTCCACCTTTGCAGCAACAGGCATTGCCGGTGTTGCATAAACCTAACTTATTGTTATGTATTTCTAACATTAAGTTATATATTTCTATCTTTTGGCCGGAATTGGGCGTTTCTTACGGCCTCCCGCTTATCCCCTTCGGCACTTGTCGTTTCCAAAAAGCCACTTAAACAATCGCTGCCAAAATCGTTGGATTGCATTATGATTGTGAAATTTTTCCCCTGCGGCCCGCTACAGGCAAATTGTTACCTTGTATATTCCAAGAAAGGCGGCGACGCTTTCGTAATCGACGCGCCGCCCGGGTCTGCCGCAAAGGTCGCGGAAGCAGTCAAGGCAGAGTCGCTGAAAGTCCTCTATGTCCTTGACACGCACGGCCACTTCGACCACACCTCGGACAACATGGCCTTCGTCCGGAATTTCGGCGCAAAGATAGGCATAGCCAAGGCGGGGGAGAAGTTCATCTCCGACCCCGCATCGCAAGGCTTCCAGCTTCCTTTTGATATGGAAGCATCCAAGCCGGACTTCTATTTGGACGCAAAGAAGCCCTTCGAGTGCGCCGGCCTCTTGTTCAACGTCATTCCCACTCCTGGGCACACCAAGGGCAGCGTCTGCCTCTACTGCGAGAAGGAAAAAGCCCTCTTCTCAGGAGACACCCTGTTTGCCGACTGCTGCGGACGCTACGACTTGGAAGGCTCAAGCGGGAAAGAAATCGAGGAATCGCTGAAGGTTCTTTCAAAGTTGCCCGAAGACACGGTTGTCTATCCCGGCCACGGCACGAGAACGACGATTGGCGCGGAGATTGCGTGGATGAAGAAGTTCCGGGCTTGATTTCTTATTTTTTATTTGAGCGTTGATTATTTTTTTTCATTTTATCGTTAATCTGCTTGTTTTGTTCCTCAAATTTTACTTCTTCAGGCAACTCGTCTTTGTTGATGTTTTCCGTTATACATAGTATCTTGTCTGGTTTGATTGTTACAAGCGTATTGTTTTGTTGAATTTGAGTTGCTTTTCGTTTAACAAGTCTACCTACGATAGTCCTTCCGTTCGTTAGTGTAACTTTAGTGAGTATATTTCTTGACTGCGTGTATGCATAGATGTCTATTATAATGCTTAAACATAGGAGGAAACCAAGACTTGCGAGCGGAAAAATTAGTAATGATTCCGGCGCGTTTGAGTTGTATGCTTCGACTAATAGAAAAGAATTAATGAGAGAACCTCCGCCCACAAGAATTATGGTGGTGGGTTTCGGTTTTAACAGCCATTCGACAAGCCGCTTGGTTGCAGTTTTCGATTCATTATTTTGGGTCAATCGGCCTGTTGTTACTTGTACTGCGCGTCTATTCCAAAGGTATACCAGAATTACGAATAGAGTTAATGATAGAAACACTGGCCAGTAACTTGTTATCAATATATCATATTTGATTGAGATGTTAGTAGCAATACCCATTGCAATAAGAAATGGCAACGGAATGTAGATAATAAAAAAATAAAATCCTTCGAAATATGCATCGAAATCGTCTGTTTCGTCTCGCTGTACGCTGACGATTCGTTTTCCAATTGCTAGAAAGATTGCAGATAAAACTCCAAGTGCAATCGCTACCCACGCAGGATCCGGATTAATTACGAGTTGATTGAAATAGTTCGGGTCTAGCATACTTTCTTTAACAGGTCCTTGTCTTTTCTTTCTTTGGTCTTAATATATCGAATTATAACTTAGTGAATTAGTTTAGAAGAAAATATTTCTTCTTTCACACCAAATAATCCGCCAACCCCCGCCTTTTTATTCAAGTTCCAGCAGAAATAACTAGCTAATAATTTAGTTTTTGGCTTAATAGAATTTCAAAATATCAATCAAATGGCTTCGGGGCGTTTTGCGCTCTTAACCTGATTTTGAAAACACCGAGCCGGAAACCGCAAGATTAGCGTTTAAGATATTCCCGCGCTGTTCCTCTGATTCTATGGGATATGGCGCAGAATTGTCTAAAGGTGAGTTTAGTTAATGGAACCAACAACCGGCCATCAATCCCAAGAAGGCCACAACATCGCTAGCTTCGAGGCTAGCCCCCACGCTGCGCACGCAGGCCACACCGGCCACGAGTCGCACGAGCACAAGGCTGAAAGCCACGCATCACACGAAGGTCACAGCCACGATGCCCACAAGGCAGAAGCCCACACTTCACACGATGCGCCCAAGGTGCACGATGCAAAGGTGACGCACGTGGCAAGCGGAGTCTCAACACAAGGCCCGGCAGGGTTTGCCGCGCTCCGCATAAACGACAACATACTTCGCGCAATCCGCGACCTCAAGTTCGAGAACCCGACCGACGTGCAGTCGCAGGTAGTCCCCCTGATGTTCCAGGGAAGCGACGTGGTAGTCCAGTCCCAGACTGGGACCGGCAAGACTGCGTCGTTTGCAATCTCGATTCTCCAGTGCCTCACTCCCAAGCAGGAGGTCCAGGCGCTCATCGTGGTCCCAACCCGCGAGCTTGCGCTCCAGGTGGTGGAGGAGTTCAAGGAGCTTGGAAAGTATTCAAGGTTCTCGATAATCGCAGTCTATGGAGGCGCCTCGATGGAGGTGCAGGTCGACGCGCTGCGCCGCGGTGCGCAGATTGCAGTCGCAACCCCCGGACGGCTTTTGGACCACATCCGAAGGGGCTCAATCGACCTTTCCAACGTGCACTTCTTGGTGCTTGACGAGGCCGACCTGATGCTTGACATGGGCTTCATCGACGACGTGCGCCAGATCATACAGGCCACTCCCAACGAGCGCCAGACCTGCCTCTTCTCTGCAACCCTGCCAATCGAGATTGCGCAGCTGTCCTCGGACTACCTCAATTGCCCGGAGACTGTTCGCATCAAGGAGGAGCAGCTTGCAGTTGACCGCATCAAGCAGGAATACTTCTCAGTAGACCCGCGCGAGAAGGTCTCGGCAGTAGCCACCCTCCTCAAGCTCCGCGGAACGCCGGCATCGGTCATCTTCACCCGCACCAAGGCAGGCGCTGACTCGCTTGAGCACAGCCTGCGCTCGCTGGGATTTGACGTGCGCGCACTCCACGGCAACCTCACGCAGTCAAAGCGCGAGCGCGTAATGGAGGACTACCGCCACAAGCGGTTCAACATCCTCGTTGCAACCGACATCGCCGCACGCGGACTGGACATCGACGACGTTGATTTGGTCGTAAACTACAACCTTCCCGAGGACCCGAAGATTTACGTGCACCGCATAGGCCGCACTGCCAGGGCAGGAAAGGAAGGCCAGTCAGTCGCTTTCGTGACCAACCTCATGGAGAAGCGCTTCATGGAAGACACCGCGGTGTTTTCCAACTCGAACATTACTGAGCTCAACATGGAAATCGACCGCTCGCTGAAGCCCAAGTTCGCACCACGCGGAACCTTTGGTGGCCGCGGAGGCGGACGCTTCGGCGGCAGGGACGGCGGGCGCGGGTTCGGCGGACGCGGCGGTGGCTCGCGCGGAGGATACGGCGGAGACCGTGGCTCCTCACGCGGCGGCTACGGCCAGGACCGCGGAAGCTCGGGCGGTTATCGCGGCGGCTCCGGTGGAAGCCGCGGCGGCTCGCACTACGGCGGAAGCAGGGGCGGTTCAACGGGGTCGCACTACGGCGCGCCCAGGCGGCCACCCAGGAACTACTAGGGTTTTCCTTTCTCCTCTTTTTTCACTTTTCAGGGCTTTGTTTTTTTGCCCGTTGACCTCTTTTTTTCAGCTGTCTTTGTATCTATTCCAATGCAATAAATACGTTGCCAGCGTTTAGTCTTCTTACTCGCAACCGCGCATGCGGCTGGTGAAAAAATGGCAACAGTCGAATTCACGCTCACAGACCTCAACAACCTCCTGGGCCAGGAGCTTACCGCCCAGCAGGCGGCTGATGCGTGCGCGCTCCTTGGGATTCCGCTTGAGAAGTCCGAAGGCGACAACATCGTCCTCGAGATAAACCCCAACCGGCCGGACTGGCTGTGCGTGGAGGGAATAGCGCGTTCGCTCTCGTCGTTCCTCTCGCTCAAGACCGGGCTGCGCGAGTACGCGATTGCGGGGTCAAGAACCGAAGTCACAGTCGAGCCTTCCTTTGCCAAGGCAAGGCCTTATGCCTCGGCTTTCATTGCGCGAAACGTCAAGCTTACTGACCAGTTCCTTGCGGACATGATGCAGCTCCAGGAAAAGCTCTGCGACACGCTCGGCCGGCGCAGGCGCAAGATTTCGATGGGCGCGTACGACCTCTCGAAGTTGATGCCTCCGTTCACCTACACCGCCCACGGCCCGAAGGAGCTTTCATTCGTGCCGCTTGAGATGACCGAATCCCTGACGCTCGAGCAAATCCTGGAAAAGCATCCCAAGGGAAAGATGTACGCTCCAATCCTGCGCGAGTTCGCAGAGTACCCTGTAATCTTGGACGCTCGAAAGGAAGTCCTCTGCCTCATTCCCGTAACAAACGGCGAGTCAAGCAAGCTTGTGGCAGGGACTACGTGCGACCTTTTCATCGAAGTCAACGGCACGTCCAAGGCATCGGTTGACGACTGCATCGCAATACTCTACGCCCAGCTTGCGGACAGGGGCGCGGCAATAGAGCAGGTGAAGTTCAAGGGCGCGATAAACCAAGTCGAGCCTGTTGCAAGAAAGAGGCAGTTCAAGGTCACGGCGGATGCGGTGAAAAAGCTCCTTGGGGTTGCGCTTTCGCCTTCCGAGATTGCGGCAAGCCTCGGTAAGATGGGCTTTGGCACCAAGGTGGAAGGAAACACCATAACCGCGATGGTTCCCGTTTACCGCAACGACATAATGGCAGAGTGCGACTTGGTGGAGGACGCGGGAATCGGCTACGGCTACCCCAATTTCGCAGGCCGCGAGCCGCCCTTTGCAACAACCGGAGCGAAGAACCCGACCGAGGCCTTTGCGGACAGGCTGCGCGAGCTCCTCATCGGCCTGGGGTTCCAGGACTGCGTCACTTTCACGCTCACAAACGAGGCGACCCACTATGGCAGGATGAACGAAAAGCCATCCGGCCACGTGGAAATCGGCAACCCGCTCACCAACGAGACTACTATGGTCCGGACAGACCTGCTTCCAAGCATGCTTTCCGTTCTTGAGGCGAACAAGGACCAGAAGTACCCCCAGAAGCTATCCGAAGTCGGCGACGTTGTTGTCATCGACCCGCAAAGCAGTCAAGGGTGCTCGACCAAAAAGAGGATGTGCGCGGTAATCGCCGCAAAGAACGCCGGGCTTTCCGAAATCAAGGCCGCAACCGAGGCCCTGCTCAAGGAGCTCGGGTTTGAATACTCTTTGGATGCCGTTGACGAGCCGTTCTACATCCCGACCCGCTCTGCCAGGGTGGTCGGGAAGAAAGTCAACGGCCACTTCGGCGAAATCCACCCGCAGGTGCTTGAGAACTTCAACCTGGGAATGCCGGTTGCATCGCTCGAGCTGTGGTTCGACTAGGTTTGCGTGCGTTGCAGCCCGTTTTTGTCTTGCCCCTATTTGGCAGTCGAATTCGCAATCTCAGCCTCGACCATTCCTATGATCTGGCCGACCTTGGTCGCGTGGGTTGTCGCAAACGAGCTGTCGCCCTCGACTATAATCTGGCCCTGCGAGGGCAGTATCTTGAGGCAGTTGCACGAGCCATACCGGACTATGACCGTCGGCGTTCCGCAGTTCGAGTTGTTCGCGTCGCAGTTTATCATCGTCGGCGTCTCGGTGGCCGTGTTGTTCGTGTTGTACACCGCCGCGTACCCGTAGACCGTGCGGTTTGCGTAGGCGATGTTGCGTATGACCTCCGCAGCGATGATTGCGACCATGCTGTTGCGGCTGTCGCTTGAGTTGTAAGTGTCAAGCCGCACTATCTGCGGGCTCTGCGAAAGGATTGCCCTCAAGCCCTCGTCAGCGGTCATTGAAGAATCGTATTCGACGCGCATGCCGTCAAGCACGTAGCTCTTGGTCTTCCCAAGGGACTGGATTGCAAAGAAAGCGGCTACTGCCAGAACGACGAATGCAGCGGCCCAGAGAAGGGTGTTCTTGCTGATTGTCGGCAGTTTTCCCGCCTTTTTCGTTTCCTTTTCAGCGTCTTTTTTTGCCGTTTCCGATTTTGCTTCCTTTTTTTCGTCTTTCTTTTCTTTTTCATTCTTCATAAGAATCACTTCACAGTATCTTCTCAAGCCCCTCGGCTGCAAGCACCGAGTTCCCGAATTTCTTCTTAGCCTCGTCCAGCAGGACGCTGCGGTCGTCGTACCTGTTCGAGAAGTGGGTGAGTATGAGCATCTTCGCCTTGGCCTTCTTCGCAATG
>Ga0172381_10000475_pt1 | contig 48162 bp, 90 predicted proteins | sample Leawel6488metaG_FD_119754 | JGI IMG/M metagenome (GOLD analysis project Ga0172381, IMG submission 119754) | Leachate microbial communities from a municipal landfill in Southern Ontario, Canada - Leachate well 64-88 metaG | ecosystem: Engineered > Solid waste > Landfill > Unclassified | place... | reverse complement strand
ATTAATCATAGGTGCCGAAACTCGAACAAGACCATATACGAGATTAACTGAGCAGTCGGCGCTGATATTTATGTCTCCGATCTTTGTATCCTCATTCAACTTTTCCACCACTCGCCTCCCTTCCGTTCGACGGTATCTGGATTATGACTTGTGGGCCCTGAGACCCCTGTGCCCCTGGGCCAGACTTTGTGATCTTCACCTCGAGCTCACCGAGTTCCTCCTTCGCTTCAGGCCGATAGGGCTGAACTCGTTGTCCATGCGTCACTACACCTTGAATTGAATTTTCTTAACCGGGAACGGCTCCCCTGCCTTCTTGCACGCCTTGATGAACTCTCGTTCCTTGAAGTTTGGCTTTCCGATAGTCAAGGTTCCCTCGAATCTGTTCTTGTCCGGGCGCTTCTTCCCGTTGCGATTGTAACGCGTTCGCGTTATGCGGATGATCGACTTTTCTCCGAGGTATTTCGTAGCTTGATACGCCCCGACTGAAATCATCGCATTGAGCACTTTCCCGATTTCCATCCCTAACAAGTCCATGCTACTCCTCCTTGAATCCAACTGGTTTCTTTTTATCGTGCTCGTAAATGTTTATTCCTATTTTCATCCAAAGCCAAGACACTCCGTAACGCCATGAGAAGGTTTCCTCATCCTCGTTATACCCGCTGTTCCAAAACGCTTGTGGAATAAGTCGCCAGTCAACATTGACGAAAGGTCCCCAAACAAAAACACGTGCCAACAAGGCCATGTGTCGAATCGGTATTCTCTATCCTTCGCGCTCATCTCCCTCTCCTTCTTCGCGGGACTACCTCCGGTTCGATTTTTCCCATGATGTATCCAAAAATAACGACTGGAATAACAATAAGCCCGAACTTTAAAAACCAGATGGTAACAAATAAACACCATACAAACCACCAAAGCATAAACTTTTTGTGAAAAAACACAGTCTTTATGGCCATCATAAGGCATTCTAATTTTTCAAGTATGGTTAATCTATTTCCCACGACTATCTCCTCTTCGGTTTGATATGATAATGATATTCGGTATTTAGTCTTGCTATCACCCGACCGAGCAACCCGTCTCTAGTTCTCTCAGAAAGCTCGTTTATTAGTCTTCGGTACTCAGCCTGGATAGAACCCTCGCCCGTTACAATGATATACCTATCTGAGTTGAAAGGTCCATGATGAGGAACTAAATGATACCCATGAATGACCTTCTTAAGAAACTCTGTTTGCTCGAAATGATCGCGCTTTTCCCCACGCTTTTTAATTCTCTTTAGAACAGTAGCGAGTTGAGGTAGATAAAGAACTATTAAATCGGGGGTATGGAGAGGGCGAAGATCATCACTACAATAAATAGATTTCCAAAGACCAGCATCTATGCCGGTTCCATGAACCTGATAAGCAAATCCAGATACTCCAGAGTGTCTGTCCTGAATACAGACATGAAGCTTATCGTGCTCGCTTATGTCTAATTCTCTAAGATGAGATAGAACATCGCAAAATTGATAGTGTTCAGCTACGGCTAAATAAAACTGGGACAGGGGAGCCGGCTTACCCCATTCGCCCTTAAAAACCTTGCGAATCTGAGATCCGATTTTATCACAGCCTGGTTGGTGAACACGGTGGACACAAATCTTGGAGCGCTTTAAGTCGGCTGCCAACATTGAAGCCATTGTTGACTTACCGGATCCATCTGGCCCCTCAAACACTATGTGGAACATAGTCTATCTCCCAAAATCGCTTCCCATCTATTCTTAAATACTTCTAACTTCTCTGAGTTAAGATGCTGGAGTCTCCCGGTCTCAAAATAAGACTGTTCGGATGGGCAAACTGATGCGGATATTGAATACTCACGTAACCCTAACTTGAGAACATAAACTCTATAGTCCCGAACGCGCTCTCCATACTCAATCGTTTTCATCTGTTCTAAAGTTATACTCCCGGACCCGTCACAGAAAGGACACCATAGTTGCTTGATATTTTGAAAGTTTAAACGAGGGCAGGGAACTCCTATCCCTCCAATAAGAACGATGTTTCCCTTACCTTCACAATGAGGACAGTCCCACATACTAGTTATCCTTTGACGTCCAAGTTGGGAGCTCTGAAAACACAATCTTCTTGGCACTAACCATACAATAACCGCCACTAAAGGAATCCAAGATAGGACGCGAACAATTGTTCGCCCAAGAAAACCCTATCTTACCTTCTGGCCTGCAGGTTTTTAAGAACTCTTGGAGAATAGAAGCAATGGCGTCTACGTTTGCACTCTCTTCTGAATAAATCCATATAGACCGCTTCTTCCCATTTTTTCTTACCTCAAAGTAAGCCCCCAGTCCCAGATAGGTAGAGTCCTCATCTATATCTTTCTCATTGGCTTCCGCAGTCTCTGACTCAAGTGTGTATTCAAATTCAATATCCCACTCTTCTTGGCATTTTTCTATTCCGAATAACTTAGCCATAGTGTGGGCGGGGTTGGAGATAAATTTATTCCACCACTCTGCTTCTTTTTTATTACGATTAGAAATAGCGAAGCTTAGTTGGGTATAATAATCTGCCATATTACCTCTCCTTAAAATCTATTACCGATGAGTCAAACCGACAACTTGCACACTCGCAATAGCTATCATTTCCCCAATCGAAATCCTCATCGATCTTAACGGCGAGACTATCTTGAACCTCTAAAGTAATTTCAGCCCGTATATAAAATGGTCCGAAACTCTTACATCGAGGACATCTCATCCCCTCTAAGAGGTTAGTGTTTGGATTTTCCATTAGAACTCCTATCGAAAATCCGGCTCTGCATGATCTCTTTATATCTACGGAGAAAAGCTTTTTTAGCTTGGGTAGGAGATAGCGGTACTATTTTTTCTTTAAGAAAGGACCCGCAACGAGCCTCTACGCTCCACAGTTTCTGAGGATCGTTTACCAGATTATGAGCTTCGATTGCAAGAGCAAGATTATCCGCATCTTTAATTATCGGTAGCTCAAAAGTACCTTTGTGAAGAGAGAAGGCAGCAGCAATTACATCTTGTAAATGGTGCTCGATAACTTGATACTCTTTTAGATACTTTTTGATGGGTCGGGGAACATCAACAAGATAAGCCTCTGAAGCATCATGGAGAAGACCAGCCAGGGAACAGACTAAGCCCGAAATCCTATGCATGTTCTTAATGTCAACAAGTCTTGAAACCATAACACAATGTTGAGCAACAGAATAAAACTGGTTTACATGACCTGCAAAGCGGCACATATTAGAAAGAGAATGAGCGATATCTTCGATATCTACTTCTTGGGGACGAGCATCCATAGGCCAAAAAAGGATGCCAGTATGAGTAAGAATGGAACCACCCTTACGATGACTAGTATTAACGAAACATCCATCTTTCATTTTCATCATCCACTTCCTGATTCTGGCATTACGAACGTCCAAAAGAAAAGCCCCACCTCTTTACAAGAGGCAGGGCTCGAACATCATATTAGAATGGTGCTACTTCTCCGTCATCGTCAGACCCAATGGATCCGCCGAATCCTTCATCAGACGCAGGAGCTTTCGCTTCTGTATTCTGACGGCCGGGCTTGGACGAGGGGGACACATTGCCGGTCCTCCACGACTCAAGAACAGCATCCTGTACCTTGAAATACGCTTCCTTATTTAAACCCAAGATGTCAAACCACTTACCGGGCTTGCCACCAGGAACTGCGGGCTCCTTAGGCGGGGACGCGGGCAATCCAATGAAGTCACCCTTCTCCGTTGTATTGAAGACCTTGACGCCGTAGATAGTGAGCTGAAGAGAACCTTCAGAAATCTCGACATCAGCGAATGCCTTTAAAGCGTTATTCGCCTGACGCTTAACCAGCTTTGTAACTTTTACTTCCATTTGAAGTAACCTCCTAATTTCATTGAACCTTTCGGTTCTATGAGTTCAATCTAATTCTAGTCTATTTTCTTACCTAAGTCAAGACTTCCAGTAAGCTGAACTAGCTTCATCTTCATGGGACTACCAATAGAATCTTGGGCTAAATCAAGCTTAGGAGGTTCTGGATATAGGGTTTCGGCTACGGGGACATAATATTTACGGTAGACAACCATGATGTTCCGCCTATAAACATTGACATCCCTAACCCACGAAGGGTTATTCCGCCAATTACTACCACGGTGCCAGATAGCAATAGTTTCCCACGCTCCACGATTATCATAGAAGGTTTCTTTAAACCATCTGGCTATGTGATACTCTGCTTCATAGGGCCTATCTCGAAAATAGATTCTCCATCCACATTTAGGACGAGTCATTCCATGATGTTTCGCGGCCTTTATAAGAACGTGCCAATATTGACCTGAGTACCCTTGAACCTTACATCCTAAGTCAGTCTCGGGTTTAAAGTTTCTTTCAAGAGCTTGAACCATAGATAGCCAAAGAGCTGCTTGGCTATCCTCGCCACATCCCTTCCATGATGCCCAGCATAACCTTTCGACATCTCTAACGGACATATCGGGATTAAAAATACGATAGAACTTAGACATGATACGAAGATGCTTCGTGTACGGATCGTGACTTTGATAAAAGTCAGAAAGAGTAGCATTACTAGCAGAACTCACACCAATACCAAAGGATATGAAAAGCGCTAGTAGTACTGTTTTTAAAAGAGCATAGTTTCCTATGCCTAATCGTTTCATTATATAAAACTCCTTGTCAGCTACTTGATTGTCTCTAAGTAAAACATAGTTAATGTTACTAGCTATATTCTCTTTGGGATCAGCTGGGAAGCTGTCGGGAAGGGGATAGTACGTGGTATGTTTATCCTACCCATAACAAGGGCAAAAGTCAACAACTTAATGCTCCATCAGATTTTAGATATAATTCTATTAAACTTTATCCACCTAGATAATATGACCGGAGATGGTGAATGTTTTTTGGCCCAGGTGTCAGATACCTCACACTCAATAATCCGTAATTTATCAAGACGTTCCGTAAATCGTTTGGAGTATTCACGTGCATCTTTTAGGGTCGGAAGTGAGTGCCACCCTGTTCGGTATAGCCTATGACCTGTTCCATCTGAGCCGATACGAGTAATGGCCTTAGACCATTTGCCTCGGGGGATAATCCGCCCCTCTTCTGCCGCATGAAAGAGAGTCCGAATATTCTTCCCATCGAATTCAACGATTTTAAACGCTCGCATCTCGATCTCCTCTAGGATTATCACCCCAACACTGACAAGCCTTCTGGATATTCTCGGGGGTAGGATCTGAGTCTAAATTAAAAACTTCAACCCACGTATCGATTACTGACGGATTAATAAACCTCATTGTATAAAATACCGCAGAGAAATATGCGTAACAAATAGAGACGAACTTGTCAACAAACATTCTGTCTTCTGAATCTAGTCTCTTAATAGCCTCATCCATAACTTCGGTAGAACCATTAATATGTTTCCCAGCAAAGAATATAAGATCAGCTAGAAATCTAGAATTTCTAGGATCTCTAGGTGACGAGTACAAATCCTCAACATCAATTCCTTTCCAATCTTTTGCTGGATGAATATGCTGAAACCCATTAGTAAGCTCCAGAGACTCAAGAATAGCCAAATAAGTCCCACCCGCATCAGCGTATACAAGTCGCCACTTCTTGTATTCATTAGGATTATTCATTATATCTAAAAATTGGACTACATCTTCCAGTGTAATTTCAGATTGAATAGAAGTAACTTGACTAACCAGGTCATCCCAGAAGACTCGAGGACTAAGAACCTTAAAAGATGACCTAGTGATCTCTAAAGCTTCAGAGATTCTATCAATATCAGAATCAGATACAACTGATTCTTGAGAGGTCCTATTCAATCTAGGCATAGAAATAGGCTTGTCGTTTTCTCCATCTGGTTCCAGGTTAGAGAAGGGAATAAATTTCATTAGAAACGACTCGTCATTTCTCCATGGCCATCTTTCCATCCGGCCATGTAGACTTTAAAATATTCTTGAACCGATTCACGAGCTGATTGTTCGTCACAAATAGTAATATTATTTCCCTTTACGGGAATGCCGGGACCGTAAACCTTATAGAGTTTAAGAGTAGAATCTGTACACTTATAGAGAAAGGGGTTCTTCATTTTCATCTTTAATCTCCTCGAAAACTGTTTCAAAAGCACTATTATTTATGAAAAAAATAACATCATGCTCTTCAACTATCCAATCACCAGGGCGGACAATCTCTGAATTTAATCCATGTTCATCGGTAGAAACAACAGAAAAAGAACCTCGTATATCTATTCGTGGCCCATTAACTGTTTTGATATAACTAGGGAATGCACCGGTAACAATCATCTGCTCAGTTACTTCAGTCGCATTGGCTGTCGTATTTTTACGTCGTACTCTCATTGGAAACCTCGACCTTTTCATCCACTACCTCACGAAGTCCCTGCTGAACTTCCTCATGTTGTTTCTTCCTTGCAATCTTGGTTGCTCGCGCAATTCCGCGCCCCAACTATCCTCTTCTTTAACAGGAGACACTAAGGTCTCAAGAATAGAAGGGTTAGAATGGATCGCGAGCTGAAGAAAATCACGAAGCTCATGCGCAGTGTTATCTTCCTTCCCCTCGATCCAGGAGGTGTTGTCGTACTTGGGCATAACGCTGAGCAATTCATCAGTGGGAACAATAAAGACACCGCGATAGTCGTAGTCACTATTGGGTCCAGCCAAGCCATGGGCCTGAGATCCAACTAAAGATTTTAGAATAACGTGTTTGGGAGTACTCATCTGTGCCCCTTACCCTCAGCGATTTTCTTTAAGATTTTCGCCTATATGGTTGTCAAGAATATTATTGTTAACCAGAGATAAGCCGATTCCTGGCTTCTTCCTCATCGTCGGTATCGAAGTCTTCACTCCCGTCGTGGCCTTCCTGTTCCTTTAGCTCTTCGATAAAATCATCAGAGCAATCATCAACAGCAAGCTCAATGGCCTTCATAACCTCGCCCATATTTTTAATAACAACTGGGCCAGTAAAATACGAAGCCTCTCCACGATTACCATCGGCATCTGCACCATAATCCGGATCATATGTAACTTCACACATAGCCTGAATAGAAAACTCTTCCCCATTTGGCAACTCAATTGGTAGCTCTAGATTGATTACACGATCCATTATTTCCTCGCCCTCTGAATAAGATCCCAATACTGGTCTAAACGTTTGACATTCTTAGACTGAACATCACCACTATAGACATAGCCCTCGCCGCCGCCAGAAGGACTGATCTTCGTATCGTAATCATCCAATCCTTGGACATCGAAGTCCACAACCTCAACATCGATATCGATATCAGTCAGAACATCCTGAACGATGCCGCCTTCAACGATAACTATAGCTCTAGGAATAACCCTTTTAGTCGTCATTTAAATTTACCTCCGTGATATCTCCACGATAGAAACATTCACACCAGGAGGAGCCACAATTTCTGCATGAACATGTCTGGTTTACGACTCCATCCTGGTTTTCAGGACGATCACAATCTATAGACATTTCGTCAGCCTGACAAACAGGACATCCCTGATTAAGAGACTTGCCAAACTCAAGCAAAGCCTTGCGTGAAGGCTTCTCCCACTTCCTAGAAATCTTGTCCATCACCCACATCCTCCACATCTAGTCCATTGTCACGCCACATCCGAATAACGCAAGGACGATCGTCAAAGACCCGAAGAATCTTAGTCTTGTCTAGAAACTGATCTAGATATTCCTTCTTAACAACTGTGTCCTTACGATAGTCCTGAAACCGTCGCATAATGAAACGATCAAACGGAACATTATGTCGGCGTAACCACTCTTCACTTTTCTCTCGGTAGTCCTCGGGGCGAGCCGAACAAATAATAACCTCGATACCCTGAGCGTGGTAGTCTCGAGCCTTTTGAATAACCTCTTCACGCGGAGTATCTTGATCACAAGTCTCGAAGAACTGAACCCAATTAGGCTTCCACTCAGGGTTAATTTCATCGCCTTGAGCCTGACGCACAAAGTGCCGGCGATGAGATGGGTCTGATAAGGTTCCGTCCAAGTCAAATATTACACAACTGCGGGTCTGATGCATGACCCCGAACCGAAAACCCATATTGATTATGTTATCCTTCCCCACATAGCGGGAAGTACCCTTCCGTTGAAGATCCTGAGCTATACATTGCTCAATAGGGACACTCAGAAGATCGTGATATTTGATATTGGCCCACGGATACTTCTTCGCGATTTCCTCGTACTTATTAGAATGAATCGGGTTCAGATTTGTATCATCAACGATGACACTGAATCCCTTAGAAAGCCAAAGATCCACGATATCATACTCTGCCTGAACAATAGCCCTCTCTGAGGTAGATTGATATCCCCCAAACTGAGCCATTGAACGAAGATCATCCTTATTGATGCGAAGGATTTTCTTCTCTGACTTCAGAAGTTTCTTTGCCAACGTAGTTTTCCCGCATCCGGGGAGACCCTTTAAGATATAGATTGTCGCCATGTCCACTCCTATCTAATTTCTATAGCCTAGCCTTTAAAAGTCTAATCGCTTCAGCGTTAGCATCTTGTCTAGATGCAAGTCGAGGTGCTAAATCGTTATTAATCATATTCACTCTTAGAGCTCTAGTTCCCTCTGGAAGAAGAGACGATGTATTATTGAGAGGCATTTTATCGTATATCTCTCCAAACATCAATTTAGAATTACTCTCATTAATATATAGCTCTTGGCAATTAGAGCCACTCCAGACACATCCAAAACTTTCTAGATATGCCCTGTGTGGATTCGCCGCCAAAACAGCTGAAACATAGTTCATGATATAAGAAGCGGCCTGGGCATTAACCATTAGATTCTGGGGGTCTAAAACAGCCCTCTCAGCACAACTTAATTCCGTATTCAATTTATCCTTACTCTCAAAAATAGAAGGATAATGATACGTAACGGGAGGAGTAATCATGGAAGAGAGGGGAGCAAATCCCCAGGAAGAACACAATCCTATCATAAAATCTAGCTGAGTAGAATAGTCGGGACTTCCTAGAATAATGGTCTTTTTCATTTCCTCTAAACTCTTAAATTCATTAGAGACACGATTATGAAAATAAAGATAGGCATCTGTTGCATTCTGGATACTTGCTTCTCTACCTCGAAGATGCGTATTCAGACTTGACAATCTCCTCCCAGAACCATTATGCTCGGAGTCTTTTAAAAAAGAAGTCCAATCGTACCTAGCATCAAGTAAACCTGAAAAAATATGAGAAGGTAATCCATATCTTATGGGCTCTACAAAAGCATTCCAAAACTTGCCAAGCTCACTTCCGGTAATATCTCGTCCCGACCCTCTATTACCATGAGTAAAATAATTATCATAGGAACAAATTACTTGACCTGTGGAACTTTCATTCCCACTATCGATCCATGTAACAGAGGAACAGGAAAATATTTCACCCGCCTCACTTCTAATGGAATCGAAGTTCATCGGCGGGCACGGAAAAGCTCCACCAAATAAAGGAGAGCTAAGGGATGAAGGCCAGCCCAACGACTCCGATATAAGATTCCGGGTCTTATTATTATCAACACAACTAATCACTATATAATTTATACCTCCACTCCGCTGAAAATTCGTAGAATCAGGACGGAGATGCTGATTAATTGTATTTACTACCAGATTTGAACCAAAGATCTCATTAATATTTTCGGGAAGAAGATGATTTTGAACAGCAATGATAGGAACACCAAAAGCACTAGAATACCGAGAGGCCAAAACCTGAGCCTTGTTCTTCCCTATATCCTGCTTAACAAAGTTCTGCCTAATAATATTTTTGTTCTCTACAACATCCCCATCAACGAGAACAATCGCAGTGTACTTTGAATAAGGAAGAGAGGAAACATAGCGACTTAAATGAGGAACAAGAAAACCACCCGTTCCACCTACGCCAATAACATAAATGATATTGAACGTGAACTCTTGATTCTGTGCCGACTCTGAAAGCACAGATTGCATAGAGTTATAAAATGGAAGCGTCGGGATTTGGGTAACTTGTTCTAAAACTAAGGGCTGTTCCAAGATTCCTCCTAGGATTCCAGGTCTTCGATTCTATTCTTCGCTTTAGCCTGTCCAATTATATTTTTCATTCGATGCATAATGTCAGAAGTAGACATCGGTCCCGAAGCAGCTAAAGCTAACAGCTTTGTAACTTGCTTGGGAGTCGTCATAACCTCTCTGATGTTAGACAAAAAGTACTTGAACCATTCGCTTCTAGACCCTCCATAGGGTTGCTGACCCTTAGGGTAGAAACGATCGGTCTGATACCCCGTACGAGCGAAATCCAGACCACTATCTCCATGGCTATACCAGTCATGATACAGACCGGAATTCCTGTCTTCGTGATTCCTCTCCCAATATTTGCCAGGATTGTAGCCAGTTGAAACTGGAGAAGTGAACTCTTCCGGTTTGGGAAAGTTAACTTTCTCCATCCACAACTCGGGGAAAGTTCCTTCCTCGGTAAAGGAACTCATATCTACAAGTTCTTCAACAGGAATATCAACAAAACTTCCATTAACTCCAAACCGCCACTTCCAAGAGTGGGAAGATTCAGTAATTGTCCCAATTACTCCAAAGAACTGATCTGAATCCCGCTCATCTCTATCATCAATATTACTGAAAAACGCACCCATTGTATTGTGGCTATGAATATCAAAAACCTTGAAGACACCTTCTTGGAAACAACGAGGCTCGTTCAAGTCAAACTTAAAATGAACAGCGGCTCCGCTTACCTCTTGATGGGGGACATTAATAAAATATTCTCGGGTATTATTGTCCCAATAAACCTGAGCCATGGCCTCGGTAACTTTGTTCATCTTCTCCCGCAACGTATAATGCCGAAAGAAAGCTAAGATTTGAGAAACCAAGGATCCCGGTAGTTTGGGGATATGTAAACGCCATGCCGGTTCAAGATTTGTATTATGAGCCTGAAAAGAAATAGGAGCGTAAACATGAAGAAGGTCAAAGGCCGCGTTCTTAACAAGACACCAAAGTCCATTGCCCGCCAGTATCATTGTTTTGGTTTTGGTAATAGTGGGATCATCGAGAAGTTCCTCGACCGTCATGTCACAGTGGACACGGTATTCTACAATCGAGCGTTGAATCTCAACATCAATCGGATCGATCTTAACTTCATGAGGTTTAGGAGGAGGCACATAAGGAGTATAAGTCGAATGAGTGGAAACACTAGGGGTAGAAACACCGCGTGGGCCTTCCCACAGACTATCATCATCGTCGTCAGCTATGCTACGGGGGACACAAGGAACAACTGGTCCGCGCGGCTCAGGGGGTAATCCTAGTGGCATCTGCCATGTATCCATTTTATTATCTCCTTCGACCGATAAGATGTGATAAAACATTTTCAACTGAGGTTTGATGAATTCTCAATGCACTATCTAGCGAATTATCATCATTCGAGTCACAAAAAGGTCTAAATAATTCGTCTTTATGTCGAGCGATCTTAGGAAGGACATTGGCATACCAGTCAAGGTTACACAAGTCAAGATTAAAGATAGCGTCAAAGAACATACCGGGAAACTGAACTATGCCGGATAGATCTATGCTGTGCATATCGTCTATGGCTGTCCCCCAACAGATTCCATTAAACGCCCCGTTATAATGAATATTTGGGAACTTAACCCCGTAGAGTTTTGAATCGCACGAATTGATTGAATCGTTCGCAAAAAACGGAGATGAGTCAATATGCTGATAAAAACCCTCCTCATTTCTTCTAAAACTCATGGCCATAACCATATAAGGGACATCTATTAGAGTATCTATTTCAATCCCCTTATTGGAATTATCAAAAACTTTAATTCCCAGTAATTCAATCTGCTCTTGACTCCAAAATTCATCAAGAGAATGATTGCCCACCCATAGTCTAGCTCGAAAAGGAACCCTTGCAGGTGTCCTTTCAACTAAGACATCGATAATATCAGGATACTCGGCTAAATATCTTAGTGCCGTATAGTCGTCTCCCAAAACATTGAACCAAGTTTTCTTCTGACTTATAGAAGGAGCCGATAATCTGGAAATTGATTCGAATAAATCCCGAGTCATAATCGTAGATTCAGATACAGACTTAATCTCGTTATCAAGAACTCTGACAATAGACCGATTGCCGCGAATTGATATATCTAGATTTGGATTTCCCATTCTATCTCCTAAATGAATATCAAATCAGAGTTAACAATAGATTTACTTTTTCGCCCAAAAGACTGTATTAATTTTAGGGTCTGCGCATTCCGGCTATTGAAAGCTGCCCGCTCATCCGGTCCTCTCTCATAAACAAAACTCCTATGAAGAAAGGTATGGCTTGGGATTCCACTCAGAACCGCAGGAGTAAGAATAAACTCTCTGCTTCTCTCTTTGTCCCCCGGCAACGACGAGAACAAAGCCTGATAGTTTGATAACATTTGAAGCATCTGCATAGACATCATATCTACCGATTTCGGATTATCTAACAACTCACTAGGAGACTGTTCTGGGAAAATAGGGACTGGGACAAACTCAGTATCTGACTGACTAAGTTTAATAATTCCGTTAAGAACTAGTTCAATCGCTTGAAGTTCCACTATTGTCCTCCCCTTGACTCCAACCACTCCATGTCGTCCACTGATCTTCAGCCATAGTTACTTCCGCGGAAGAAGCCACACTATCTTTACCCTTTTTAAGAAGTCCTAACTCATCCATCTTTTTAGCTATAATCTCTCTTCCCTCTTTATTAATAAATCTGTGCAAGTTATGGATTTTAGACTGAAGAATGTCAACAGCCAAGGGGATATCATTAAACGGATGGGAGCAAGCCTTAATACCGTGAAAGGCATCCATCGTCCAGTTTTTCACTTCAGAACGATCGGTGTCATCGAGTATCTGCCCCGGGCTGATCTGCTTCCATAAAAAATATGATTTCTGCATATCTACCATAAGACAAGAAAGATAAGCCATTGCCCGACTAGCAGTTATATCTTTGGGAGAAGAAATAGAAATGTCTCCCTTAAGGCGATTATAAATATTTCCCATTGAAGTAAGAAAAGGAATATGAAGAGAGGTAACATACTTACAATTTTTCAGAATCCAGTGTGCAATCTTCTCAATATCTTTATCGGAGGGAATGTCTTCAGTCGTAAACCCAAAAACTTCTTCTGTATTCTCCGCTAGAAAAACTTGTTCAAAAAGATTACAGGGAGTAAAATAATCCGTCATCTGGTTTCCCAACCCTGTTTCTCCAAGAGCCTTAATTCTTTGATCGATATCATTAGTCGCGACATAAGACATTTTCATTGATCCGCACGCGCGCTCTTCCCGTCTATCCGGAAGATTTAAGCTCAGCCTATCATGATAAGCATAAACAAGATCTGCGTTCCGAACAGAATAAGCAGGAAGAGAGCTGTGTGCTAGCCAATCTTTACTCGTAAAGAACTCTACCGCTTTAGAATGAGAAGGAGCCACCCTTTTAAGAGAAGGCACATGACTTATGCCCCGATAGATATGACTAGAAGGGATGTCCTTGAATATTGTCTCTGAATCAACCAGAGACTGTTTTAGCCATCTCATCTCCGAAATAGGATAATTATATGGACTATTAGAATGAAAATCCCGTCTAGACCACAAGTATGCGGGTCTAATAGAATTAATGCCAGGGCCACTAGCGGGTCCATAAATATAAGAACCTAATAAAGAATCTATACTTTCGGCAGAAGTAACGGCTATTCCCTCATACGCATTAAGGATGCCACCGAGAAATAGCCCGCCATAAGAAATAAGTGAATCAAAAATAGGGGTTAAGATTAGGCCATTAATAGACTGTTCAAATAAAGTTCCACTCTGTGCCAGATTCTTATATAATTTAACGGGAGAGCTCATCTCAAGCGCACCTATAGTTCTAAGACATGCTAAAGCTTGAGCCCTAGATTTATCACGACGATCCACAGGAGAAGACCGTCCCCCACCTCTGATGATTCCCTTAAACGAAGCTTCTTTAGATTCCCGTAGGATAAATTCCCTAGATGTCTCCTCAGTTATCCCCGGGCTTTCATGGTTTGGACATTTAGTATACTCTATGGATCTTAGAAGACTGCTAATCCAATAACGATTAACCTTAAACGTTACCCCGTCCGCAATAAAATGCGCGGCTTTATTGCTCCGAGTGTGAAGAATCTGGTAAGGACGACGGAATAACGAAGCTATATCGAAAGTTCCAAACCCATTGGGATCTGTATCACGAATATGAGAACGGACAGTCATATTAGAAGAAGCTAAAAGAGCATTAAATATTCGGCTTCTAAAAGATATAACTAAAGCTACATAATGAGCATATAAAAGAGCCAGAGGACGGGGCATCTCCTGAATACGATAAATACAGAAAGGAATTCTAGCTCCCTCTCTTGATTCAATCCGCCTGGTATAGGCCTTAAGACCACTGAATACCGGATGACTCGTTGCTTCTTCAAGAAGCTTAGCCGCTATAAAATAAATCTTGTCAATACAATAGCGAATAGTCGCTACAGGATTTTCCGGCTTATAATTCTCAATCTTAATATCTTGGGCAACATCGGAAACTTCAAGAGACTGACGTTTAAACCAAGCCATAATAAGTTTAAACTTGTGAGCAAGAAGTCGAAGAGACTCGTGTTTCAGAGCACTTAGTACTTCTTCTTTTTTATCTTCAACAGAAGAAACTTCTGCTGGCGTTTCCATATTACCCTTCCATAACTGCCAAAATTATTGAGAGGCCCAGAAATACACTCTAGGCCCCTCATGCTGCCTGACCCTCAACTTACCCCTTTTCGCCCGGCTTCGGCTTAATCGTCCACGAGCCGTCCGCGTTCTCTTCAACCTCGCCATTGGCAACGTTGGGGAACGAACGACTCACGGCACGAACAGCGTCCGCGTGCGACAGCGAGTCAGGGACGTTAACGGTTTGACCGTTGACAGTAACCTTACGAAGCGCCATCTTTTTCCTCCTTATTTCTCAACCAGGTTGAGACCCTGCCTTGCGGCGGGTATCTCTCATTCATTACAATTAATCCAAAGTCCCTCATTCTTCGTTACTATTTCACTATTGAAAACGATAGTATCTCCATTGGATTTAAAAAGCTGAACATCATCAATATCGTAGAGCTGAGATCGCGCATCTCTACTATACGTGGATCGTGTAGAAAAAACACTCAAGATCCACGCTCCCGATTGAACTGGACATATTTTGGCATTCCAACTAGACCCATAGGTCACAACCGTTCCATCATATAGGCGAAGTGTTAAAAGAAGACAAAAGATTAAAAGTAGCTTTTTCATTTGAATAAGTCATCCTGTTCGTAGACTTTTATAGAAGGTTCTATACTCTTCTTACAATTTAGAAATTGCTGAACTTCTCTTACACACTTCCAAATAGAATTCTTATACTTCTGGCAGGTATGAGGGTCTCTATGCTCAGTATGTAAAACTGCAGCAGGATGATACATGCAAATTGCAGGAATGCCCTTAATAGTAGCCCACTTACCTGCCATTTCGGCCATGGTAGCTCGAGTCTTTAAAAGATTCCTTACGGGAGTTAACCCGGCAAGAAGAATGACTCGGGGCCGAATTATTTCAATCTCAGTAAGAAGAAGAGGACGACAAGCCTCTAGCTCATCGTTCAATGGAGTTCTGTTACTAGGAGGATGACAGCGGACACAATTGGTCCAGTAAACATCCTGTCTACGAATCCCAACTAAAGCAAGGATACGATTCATGAGTTGACCAGCAGGTCCAGTGAAGGGAATCCCTGTATCGTTCTCTGTTCTTCCCGGGCCCTCGCCGACTAGCATTATCTTAGCATCATCAGGACCATCAGAAAAACAAACCTGCTTCCTATCAAAGTTACTTAGTGCACACTTTTGGCAGTGTGCCCAATCTACTTTGACTTCCTCTAGCGTTTTCATTTATCTCTAATCTCCTAAAGAAATTTGTTACTATGACCTCATAATTACAGATATTATTAATTTCAACTCGGGCTCTTTTAGAAAGCTCCTTCCAAGATGAGGTTTCCATTTTTCTAATCAGAAGTATGGTCTCCATAAATTTAGTCTGATCCATGATATCCCAAGTTCCATAGTCAGTGGGATATCTGAACCACTTGTTATCACGAATCTCCTGCTTCCCCGCAGATGGAATTTCAATTCCAGCACTAGTATAGTAGTCGGCCATACCACTAACCTTCATCCCAATAGGGACACATCCGCAAGCCTGAGCCTCTATAAGAGGCAGCTCTACTCCTCCAGCTTTACTGGGAACTACAATAAAATGATGAGTAGAATACAAGGCAATCATATCTATTTCATCCCTAAGCACTCCTCGCTTATGTATATAGAAGGTGCTTTGTCCGAATCTATCGGCATAGTCTTCGACTTTGGTAATTCTTCTTATGCGGAGATCAAGGCTATCGCGAAAGATTAATTCAGATAGTCTTGCATCTAAACTAAAGTTAGGAGTAAAGGGATCATCAATTGCCAAGGTAACAGACACATTACTGTTTCTCGTCTTATCGAAGTATCGAAGGAGAGTATCTAAGGTTTCTACATACCCTTTTCTTTCTTCCCATTTACCAACCATTAATAGTCTAAGAGTTCCTAAATCTACAGTAGAATCATCTGATAGATCACGATAAGGCTTAGAAAGTCCAGCTCTTACGATGATAATTTTATCGGCAGGGATATTGTGAGCAATAAGGACATCTCTAGCATGAGTAGACGGCACTAAAAGATAGTCCATGAGAGCACAATTATTAACGAAACTATCTGATAACTTCGTCCACTCGAATACAAGATATCCACATATAACGGATTTAGAACGATTTATCTTAGATACTATTTGAGGGTATACATCTGGACCCCAGAAAATAATAGATAGGCCCTCAACATTATTGAAATCAGAAGGAGGTTTAATTCGATCCCGAAGAGCTGCACTTAACCCGTATGGAATATCTCCTCTACTTAGAGGATAGACTCGGGTATCGCAAGTCGATCCTGCCTTCTCAATAATGGCATCAAACAAATCCCTAGTGTGGTTAGGAATTCCAAGACATCCATAGATTTGTCCAATGAGATTAATTCGCACTGACAACTAGCCTTAATCCGCACGCTTTTATATAATTATCAAGCGTCCTTAGAGTCGGCATCGTGCGGCCCGACTCTAGTTTACAAATGTAACTAGGAGTACAACGAAGAATCTTTGCCAATGCATTCTGACTAAGACCCTTCTTCTTCCTTACTTCTCTTAATAAATCTGCCGCCTGACAGGCTAATTCATTATGAGATTCCAGGAAGTTTTTGCTGAATGTGTTCTTCAATCGACTTCTTGTTTTTGGACTCAAGGTCTAGACCCTTCCGGTACAGAAGTATCCGAGCCATATCCCCCTGACTCAAGGGATACTTGCTAGCTAGTTCCTCCAACATATTCATTAAAACTTTGGCGTAAGCAAAATCTCTAATTGCGTCATTATTCATAATATGATACCGCCAAGAAAGAAATAAGGACGTAGCTCATGATATGCAGATACTGATCGACTCCTAGAGCCCACCAGTACTGTTCATGAAAATTCATACTCCATCCTTGCTTCTTACAAATCGTAACTTTCAGCCAATCAATATGATAGTGCAAGACGCCATCTAAAAGGGGTAACAAAAACCCGATGGGAGCAAGAACAATAGCCGGGCCAAAATGACCCACTAAAATCAGTCCCGTTCCTGCTAGATGAGTAAGCGCATGAAGAATTCCTCCACTATGCCCGTACTTCCCCTTATTCAGATACATATATGGTGTCTGAAGAAAGAAATCAACAACAAGATGCTTCAAGAACAAAAGAGAGAGTAGGGTAAGCATTAGATGAACACAGCTCCTTTAGCTTCCATCTCGGCAATGGCGCTCTCCCCATCGGTAGCCGTAATATTAACCGCGGCCACACTGTCGCGAGGAACTGTAACCTTAAAACCATTGTTCAAAGCATCGAGGACAGTTGCCTTGACACAATAATCAGTAGCAAGGCCAACGATAACCAACTCATCAACATCACAAGATTTAAGATACTCTGCCAGATTCGCATCAGTAGCTTCGAAAGAAGAGTAACCTTTGTCATCGTTCTCAGTGCCCTTAACGAACACCTTCTTGATTCCAACCGGATCAAGATTAGGGTGGAACTTGGCCCCATTGGTATTAGCAACACAGTGAATTGGCCACATCCCGCCATCTTTTTTGAAATGGACAGTTGTTTCAGGATGCCAGTCCTTAGAGGCGACAATTAAATCGCCACTATCCCTAAACTCAGCGACAAGCTTGTTAATATTGGGGACAATGTTATCCCCGCCTGCAACAGGTAATGCGCCACCTGGACAAAAATCCCTCTGTAAATCAACGATTAAGAGTGCCCGCATCGAATGCTCCTTTTCTTACTTCGATATTTCAAGTATAGGTAAACCCAAGCCGTGTTCCCCGATACAACTGCTAGACCCCCAACAAAACTCATCCACTGATTCAGCGAAGGATAGTACCACAGATTCCAGTAACCCCAAGATGTAAAGAATGCGGTAGTAGCCCAATTAACTCCCTTAACTTCCTTGTCTTTCATAAGAGCAAGGACGTTAAGCCAAATCATAATACCACCAATGACTTCGAAAAGTCCATTGATTAAATCAGGTATCTGCATTATCGCCAACCTTTCGGGAGTTTCATATTATGAGGATTATCACGCTTATAGCTACTGGCTAAATGCCTTTTGATTACGGGATGATTCATATCCACTTCAAGGCCTTTAAGATATCTCTCAAGGATTGAGTCAACCTCATAGTAATCCTTGGCTCCCAGCTGATCCATATCGCTATCCGTAATACCTAATCCATCAGTAGGAATCGCTTGTATACAGGCTTGTAAAGCCTGATATTGCAAACAGAGAGGAGTCGTATATTTTGAATTACTCTCGAATGACCCGACTTGGACAGCTAATTGCCCAGAAATATAATTAGCCAACTCATAAACCTCAGTCTTCCAGAGGTTCTGAATCAAGCCAAGGTCTCCAACGTCACCGTGAAGAGTCCAAAATCCAAGCAAGAACTCTGTATAATTGTCGGTACTTAGAACGATTCCACGTTCTGAGGCGGCATAATCATATAGGAAAATCATTCTCGCACGAGCCTTAATATTTCCACAACGGATGGCTTCGGATGGTCGATTACCGATTCCAAGCCTCGACTTACAGTCATGAAAGGGTTCGTTAATAGAGTGAGAATAAGTTCTAGCGCACCACGCATGACACATATCGGCGGCTCGTGTATTCTCTTCGACTTTATTAGTGTCTGATGGGAGCATGACCCCAATCAAATCCCACTTATTCTTTTGGCAAACGGGAGCGACCAAAGCAGTAACTAAGGCACAATCAACCCCACCACTCATTCCAATGACACAACTTTTAAGATCAAACTGCTTCATGTAATCTTCGAAATACGTCTGAAGATATTTTATCTTACTCTTGGTATCCATTAGCTTCTTAAATGTCGAACTCATTTAGGGTCTCTCCTCACAACGGGGCTCCAAACATCCTCATAAAAACGAACTGCTGGGTAAATCTTTGCATCGATCAACATGCCCTCGGCTCGTTTAACCGTTAGAAAATTATGTAGACCCGAGAGAGGCACAGGATGAACAGTAATCCCCTCTTCCTCATCTGGTTTCCAATTAGAATCTAAAGTTGGTTGACAATTGAAAGCCAGGAAAACATGCACAGTTTCATTGGTTAATCCAGAAGAAGACGGGAACTCGCCGACATAGACTAAATCATCAGAAACGAGTCCAGCTTCTTCTAGTAACTCACGACGAGCAGCTTTTTCATGAGTCTCATTCACATCAACAAGACCAGCAACTAGTGAGATAACATGCTTATCTAAGGCGGGACGATACTGAGACACTAAACGAGTACTAATATATCCCTCGACTCTATAAATGGGAAGAACAGCAATAACATCAGTCTTGAGAGCTGAGCCTCGCTCAACATACTCCCAGCCATTAGACTGGACAAGACGAAGGAACTTGCCCTGATATAAAATGTTCTTTAATTTAGAAACTGATTGTTTCATCCGGAATCCTCTCTTGAACTATATCATGGGTATCATACTCGATTTCTTCTTTAAGATACTCCAGATATTTCTCGGATGAAGAAATTGCTTTCGATGGGTTATCAGATAGCTTCGCAACAGGCCTATCATTGACCTGAGCCAGTTTAATAACAATATTAAGAGCTTTATGCCCTCGGACATCATTACTGAGATTGGTTCCAATCCCAAAGATAGCAGACTTAAAAATACTATCCCAGTTACTATGAAGCTCAATTGCACTAAGAAAGGAAAGGTTGTCGCTGAATACAACAGTCTTAGTCTTTGGATCAATCTTCTCTTGATAAAAATAATCAAGAAGATTTTGCGCCCATTCATTGGGGTCACCACTATCCTGACGATAGGAGTGAAATTTGTTACCGATAGCCTTGAAATCCTTTAAAAACTTATTAGATGTGAGTGTATCAGTAAGGGCGATATTATAGTCCCCACCATAAACATCCAACCACTCTTCCATCATTAGCTTCTGGCTATCAAGCGGATGCCCAAAAGCCTGTCCGGCCTGAATCCATTCGTGGGCCATCGTACCAAGCGGAGCAACACCATACTTCTTGGCCAATCCCACATTAGATGTTCCCAAACATCCCGCTCTAGTTCTTAAGGAAGAAAACACTTTATCTTGGATTTCGGCAGAATATCTACGGCGTGTCCCGAACTCCATAAACTTAAGAATTGGGTCTCCATTCCGAACTTGTTCGGTCTGATAATCATTCAAAATCTTAAGCTTCTCTTCAAGAACATCAAGGGCACCTGTTCCACGCCCCATAAAGCCAAGATGGTCTTTATGGTTGCGACTATGTAGCTCATTAATAATAGCAAGAACAGGAACCTCAAACCAAATAGCCTTAATCCAAGGACCAACAATACTGATTCCCAGATCATCATCTATGTCCCAGATATTAACCTGGACATCGGATAAGTCGAGCAAAGCTAACGAATCAATGAAGTAAGACTTCATTCCAATACAGCCACGGAGATAATCCAGCTCGTCCTTAGTAAACTTAAGCTTGGAAAACATTTCAATCTGTTCCCCAACTTGATTACGTAAATACCCGAGCTTTTGAGTCTTATCACGACAGGTAAAGGTATATACAACTTCAGCATTTCCATGTTTCGCTAATACGGCCTGAGCCATCGTAAATTTGTACCAGTCAGTATCAAGAAGACTTTTAATTATCGGTTCGGTCATCGTATTTCTGCCTTTTCTGCATCTTTTGTGAAAAAGGTTCAACTGCCCCTTTGCCTCTAGCGATTTCCTATAGGTTTTTCCCTATATTGGTTTTGTCAACTTCTTTATGTTTAACACTATGGGAATCTCCAAATAACGGAGCTTCGTGATACAGACCATTCACTATGGCTCGCATTATCGCGACTTCGTCTTCGAGTTTCTTTCGCTTACCAAAGCTATGAAACTCAATTCTCTTGACCCCTTTTGCGTATAGCTTTGCCCGCAAAATCGCATACTCCATATATTCGTAGAAACTCATTATCAACTCCTATTTATAGATATATCAATTAAGCGTCCCTGTACATCGCATAAAAACTTAGAGATTGTTTTAGCTGACGAAGATTGCATTTCGTCAAGAGCAGATGACATAGTATCGCTATTATGCGCCTGATTAACAGAGTCTGACAATTCGCGAAATGCAACACATCCTGTAGCTGTCATACACGAACTAATTATATCTGTTAAGGCTCTTTGACTTACTTTAGAAGCAATAAGCTTAATTGTCAAACTATTAATCTCGGGGGAACGCCCCGGGCCAACTTCCATTAGGCTCTTCATAAAGTCAGAGCCTATTAACGTTAGATTCCGACATAGTTGATTAAAACAGAATTGATCTATAAAATGCTCTGAGAGCATAATAAGTGAAGGAATATAGAAAGAGCCCTGTGAAGTAATCCCCGCAAGTATCTGAACAGACTGTTGTAGATGAGGGGGAAGAACCTGTTGATAAAACTGTTCGGGATTACGGATTTCCGTTCCCCGAACTGATAAAACATTTAACAATGGTGTCCAAACGTCTATAGATGATCTAGCCGAAATAAAACCGCTAGCCAACGAACTGAATCTAAGAATAAACGGACAAGTAAGAAAATAAAGCAAATCGGTGGGATATACTACATTTCTAACACTGTTTAGATACTTGATGACTGTTGGCTCCCAGTCCAGAAGTTCACCAATTTGGGACTTCCCGATAAGAGATTTTAAAGCTCTAAAAGTAAATAAGACAGGAAGCTTAGTTCTATGCCGAGTGGCAGAATAAGTCACATCTCGGATAATATCCTGTCTACCTGGAGCCTTAGACCAAAAGTAAATAACTGGACGCTTAATAGGATAAAGCTTAACCGTATAGCCCTGAGATACTTCGCCCATGTTAAGTCTCTTGCGGGCCATATCATAAAAGCCATTATCAGTTGATTCAATCTCAGAATAGCTATCGGATGTCGATTGAGGGATAGTATTTGTCCCGGCTACTGAAAGAGAAACCTTAGAAACGTTTAGAGGAGCACTAATATAGCGGATCTGATTTGGAGTAAGTTCGCACTGGCATTCCTTAATATTAGAAAGAAAGTTCTGGATAGTATCGCTATCGGGAACCAAAAACTCCATAACCTTGCAGGCTTTACCACAAGAACAATAAAAGACACTAAACTCCTCGTCTAGTTCTTCCTCGTCTTGGATTTGCCTAACCTCAAATATCGTGGGACCCAACTGAAGCCCACTTCCATTACGGGAGGCCATCGACTGACGATTCTCAATCCCATCTTTCTGAGGACTATAGAATGCCAGAAGATGTGGAATTGCGGGAGCCATTACCCCTCCTAAAGTTGGAGAGTTTTCAACTCCCCAGCAGTCTTTGCGATAACCAAGTAAGGATGTTCCTTCTTGGCTCTCGAAATAGCTGTCACTTCATCCCTTGCAGCAAAACAGTCGATTGGAGTAATACTACCTCCATCTGGAACTGTTTCGTAAGAAGCCCGATGGAAGACTAAGACCAACCAAGTGCCGGTATCTGCATCGAGTAAAACTTCGATATACTTAAATGGATACCTATAAGCAAACGCCGGCACTATGCTTGGATTAAACATGTTACTCCTATTCATCCTCGGTGATTTCTTCCGAATCTGTTCGGGTTGAAAGAACTCCATCCACGAACCTATTAACGGAACCATCAAACTTGACTTGCTCAATCACATGAACCAAAGCGTTCTTGTCTTTTTCCATGAGAGACATCAAGTCAAAGACCTTTTCGCTGATTCCAGCCATGCATAGTAACTTATTTTTACTAAACATTCCGGAACCATATCCTCCAAGGTCAAAGGAATAAATAAATGGATCTGCCTTGAACTTATTCCTATAGGCACTCATGGCGCGAGTAGGAGCACCTGCATTGGTCCCACCCCAACCCTGCATGTCAGACAGGAACACCATCCGATCATACTTTTTATTAGCCCGCAGAATTGGAGCCTCGAAGTTGGTTCCACCCCCTGCCATTCCGTTGATAATGGAATCTTTCAACGAAGAAAGAGAATCCTGAGGATTCAGAGGTACATACTTGGCATCATTCGAGAAATACATAATCTCAGAATTCTCCCAAGCCTTGAACATCACAGAGCCAAACAGAGCAGCTTGCTCAATTGGATACCCGCCCATAGAACCAGAATGGTCAATGACAATAAGGGTATTCCCCTTAAGCTTGGGCACATTATCCATTGAGATGTCCAGCGCTTTGTTAAGGGCACTAACAACAGCCCGGTTTCCCTTTAGGAACTCAATTGCTTTAGTAAAACGAAAGGGAAGAACCAGCGAAGACTTGATGGCCTCGCGGTCAACAAGTTTTTCCAGGGCCAGCTCCAAGTGAACAGGAGCCTGCTCTGCAATGTTACGGAGATTCCGCAAAAGCGCGAAATATCCTAGCTGATTCTCATTTAACAGGTCTTTCCAGACCTTAGCTTTGCGCTTAGCAAGATCTTTGTCATCCTTGGCCTTCTGACCCGCCTCAGACATCTTGACTTCCCAAGTCTCAGGAGATTTGAGAGTTCCATTAATTAGCGCCTTCAAATGAACAGTATGAAGAGGATGTAATAGGTTGACAGCATCAACCAATGTAATATCATTTTGTTCACCCTTATACTTACCAAGCTGATAAGCATTGAAGCGAGATAAGGCCTCCCCCATGCCCTTCTTCATGGCATTGGGAATCCCTTGATCCTTATATAGGGTCATATAAGCTGCAAGAATTTCAGTAACATCATCAGGACGCTGAATGATCTCGCGGAAAAAGTTACGACCCCAATCAGAGCCATGAACTAAGGCTCCAATTTCAGCCGCGACTAAATGCGATACAGAACGCATACCGAATACCTTGCGAGCATAGACGGCAGCCTGAGCAGCGAACTTGGGATCCACAGAACGCATCAACTGCTGAATCCGATTAATAGTTTCATCTGCCGAGCGATAGAATTGATTTTTAAGAAAGGAAGTTAGAAGAATAGAAGCGAACTCAAGCTTCTGCTCCTGGGTAAATGCATAACCCCCTGCCAGATTAACAGTATTCGGGGTCTTACGAGTAGCAACTGCGGATGTGGACTTACGATTGAATCTACGGGCCATGACACACTCCTCTGAAGTGTTTAGTTTTTTACTAACTACAAAAGCAAACCAAGAGAAACTGGATACGGTTATGTGGAGACTCCGCTTCTAATGCGGTCCAATCTTCCACGGGGCGTTATTCATCCCACTCTTTTAGAGGTATGATCTTTATAAGATCATAGGTGAGTATTCACCTGGGAGACAGCTATTCAACGCCAACCAAGCCATCTGAGGGTAATTGGAGTAACCATGTTCCTTACTACTCGGTCCACAGATAACACTAGGAGAAAACTGGGCTCAGTTGGCCTTACGGCCTTCTTGTAAATAAGAAGTAACTGAATCCATCACTACCTAGCAAATCGAATCGCTCAGAGGGCGACCCGGTAATCAAAACGAAGGGGAACCACTGACAACGCAGGGCTCCCCTTGGGGTATAAGATACACGCTCCTGGCCTCTGAACAGAAACGCTATGAGACTGCCTCAATTAATCGGGAGTAAATGGCTTTGGTTATGCCTTACGGCAATCCTCAGAATGGAAGTAACCAAGTGCCTCGCTACCCGAAATACTAACTACTCGCCCTCACCACTGATTTGCTACGCTGGCTCAGTGAAGGAAGCCTCTATAAAACACCTACCGTTGGTAGGAATCTAAAGTGTAAGGAGAATATTGGAGACGGAGAACCGGGGTCTAGCCCCGGCAAGCTAACCACCTCACGGTGGCCAACCTTTCATCAATAGAAGTAACCGTCCTACCTCGCTACCTTACTGTTAAACTTTACAATCTTTATCTTAAAATGTCAAGGGTAATTTTAAACTATCTAGAAAACCCTTATTTAATGCCTGTTTATTCGGTATAAATTCTCCGTTTACCAATGGCGCAAAATATTGCGGTCTTCCATAATTGAATTATCAAGATATCAATTAGGGAAATAAAAACGGTCAGCATTAATCCCCAAAGTATACAGACGGGACTCCCATCATTAAATAAAAGAATTATAAGAATAAACCCGTATAGGTTTAAAAAGTAAACAATGGGGACACTAACGATGGAGTAAAACAGATACAATAATATCATCATTTGGCAGGCACCACCGTTATAATTTTCCACTCGTAGCCCTTCACTAAATCAGCCTGATACAAACCATAAGTCCAACGGAAACCCTTCCGCTTGACATGATAGTTGCGGCCATTATTACCATCTGCTCGAGTCGTCTGCCCATTTTCAATGGCCCTATGAAAAAGCTCTTTTACCATACTTGCAATACCCTTTTTGGTCATACGATGATATCGAACAAAAGCACGAACCCACTCTGGGCGTTCAGTAAAACGTTCAATAGCGTGCTCAGTGAAATGAATAAAAACGGTAGTTCTACCTCTACGGTTCAACTCATTAGTGGCTTTTAAGACCAAAAGATCCTGAGGGGTCTTCTTGTGAGAATCAATATACGAACGTAAATAATTCTGAGGGACTGCCACAAGTCTTTGGTCTTTAAACTTTCCTTCAGGCCAGATAAAATTATGAAGGGCCTCTTCAGTCTTGCTCATTCTGAATTTCCTTCTTAGCGATTTTGTTTAGCTTTTTCCTTCTGGTATTTGGCACAACTCTTTGAATAGGATTAGAAGCCCAGACCCGACGCTGTTTGCCGGGCCTGGACTTGATCCTCATACGAATCTTCCGCATGACTACGCGATGGACTTGATAGCCGCAGCGCGAAACTTACGGAAATCCGTCTCACCCAATGGCTCATAGTGCGTTTCGACCATGATCCAGTCCATCTCTTCCCTGCGGAAAGAGGCCGATGCACCCGCACCGACACACTGGAACGTCTCAAGCACTACTTTACCGGGATGATCCTTCGATGCAGAAAGCACGCGAGCATACTCACCCTCACCGTTAGTACGGCAGGTGTTACGCTTCACGTAAGTCTTCCCCACAAAGGATTTGGCTTCACGCAACGGTTTTTGGTTCTCGAGATCCATCTTACGGGCCTCGAGTTCCACGATCTTGTTCTGCGCGTCTTGAATGGATTTCTCCACCAAGGCAATAGCCTTATCAAGATCAGCCGGATACGCAGAGTCTTTCTTCACAGCGGGCTTTGTTGCCATAGCTGTTAAATCTCCTTAAACAGATTACCAAACCACGGGCGGGAAATCCATAAAAGCTCACAGATTCCAAGGCCGGGTAAGGCGATTACAATTTCTTTAGTTCTTTGTCTAACCACTCCTCAAACCTAACTGCCACTTCGGGCGTCTTAGCGCCAATATGCCAATCATACGAAGATTGGGCACGGAACTCATCAACAGAAGGATATTCCTCATCATAGAGACTGGTTTGCTTCCAATCGTAGAGGGTAGCAACGCTTCCATCCTCATCTTCAAAAACCCATTCAGAAGAGACCTTATGGCCATCGCTCTCTTTCGCTTCTCCAAAGAGAGCTTTGAGCTTAGCATAAGAGGTAGTTATTCCTCCGCGAAGAGAAGTTCCGCCGACTCTCGCCCCATGGTTAAGTTTAAACATTAGCAGAACTCCTAAGTATTTCTAGTTGGGCATTAATCCATTCCGAGAATTTCTCAGTTTCGCCACTATTTCGGCCACCTACATGCCAGTCTATGACCCAAGAACGAGCGGGCTCAATATCAGAACAATTATGTAGATACACCCCGATATGAGCACCCTCTCCTAATAGCGCCCAACCTATCCTCGGATCATTAGAAACGGGCCAGGAATTGAAAAGCTCCTTGAGTTCTTTCTCAGAAGCCTTGAAATGAGAGCCAAAATACGAAGTGCCCTGCAGAAACTCTGGGTCCTCCATATTTGTATAAGTATCTCTATCAATCATTTCTTGCGCCACTCCTCTTTAATTCTCTTTACAATTGGGATAATTATTAAATCCCCATCCACAAAGATTAAATCGACAAGCAAGAGAAAAAAGAAGAGGCTAATCATTATTGAATCTTTTTTCCATAGCTTCTACTAGAGAGATTTTACCCATAGACTTCCCGGCCTCGTAGAGAGCGCTCTCGAACTCAGGTTCACTCAACTTAGCTCGAAGTTCTTGGGCTAAAGTTATTCGCCGGACTTCAGAAGAAAGTCGTTGTTCACTACCTTGAAGCTCGCCCTGCCATGTAACGTCCGACATTGCATTTCCTCCGTTGGTCTGATGACAATCCCCTCTCTCGGATCACCATTATCGTAATTACCCTTAGCCATGTCCAGTAATTGCTCAATAGATGGAGGCTCAGCAAAACGGATTAAATAGTCCGCAAATGCTGGCGGGCATGGGCTTAAACCCCACTCTTTGATATAGCGCATCATGGTATCGAAACCAAGATACTCCCATTTGTCACAATCAAAGATATTGAATATGAATAGGTCTAACTCCTCCAGGCCCATCTTGTTTCCTTGAATTCCCGGGCCACAGAGCTCACCCTGAATGGCATAATTCCCCTTGGCCTTCAGTTTATTCAGAATATCGTACTTCCGCTCCATCTGCCAGAATGTATTCGCATCATCGGCAACAAGAGAATTGTTGCGAGAACAAACATGAGTCTCCCCATCCTTGTGGATATAAGTAGCGGAACACCCATCCATCTTTACAGTAGCATAGAGATCCTTATTCAGAATCTCATGAACAATTCTGTAACAAGACTGGATACGAGTCTCATCAGTCTTAGGACATAGATGGGTTGGAAAGTTCCCGCGGATGGTACCACAAAGCTGAGCAGGAATCTCCTTCTCATACTTGATGATCCCAAGCATCTCGGTAACATCCATCCCATCAACGATATCAGTCAACTTCTTGCCAAGGTTGAAACATTCATGAAGGGCTTCTCGAGCCATAAAATCCCGGCCAGCTATCCCGGAACAACCAGAAGGTATTGGTTTAACTACGGGGACATGACCACCAAGAATGGTCAATGGCATAAACAGACCCTGAGAGATTTGTTTACGAAGTTTGATTGTAGAAACACGGAAATGCCGAGGTCGCAGAAACTCAAACTCAGGTCTCATGGGAACGATAGAATCGATTTCGATAAACACACCGGGGTCCCCAATCTTAAACTCGCCTTTCTTGACAACACACTTCCAGCCAAGAATAGTAGCAACTTCGATTTTGTCAGCGCCCTCGATGGGCTGTATATCAGAGCACAATTGTAATGTAGCTAAAGGCATAATCAGCTCCCTTCCTCTTGTGTTGTGGAGATTACAGATTTCTTACATCTCTCATATTGACTGCAATAAGGACTTCCAGTTCTCAATACACAAACTCTGGTTCCAGTCGATTTATTAGAACAACGAACCCGATTCTTTTCGTACTTGCACTTAGGCCAAGTTCTTTTTAAGTAATCTTCTTCTCCAACAGAACACCCATGTACAGATTTTGGACTCATCCTTGCCCCTCACTAACACTAATTCGACTTGTTGCCATCCTTGCATACAAGAATGAAGTGGCGTAAATCTTCGTTTTCCTTCTGCAATCTATGTAATTCATCATGGATCTTCTGATCCTGCCACCAATGGTATATCATAAGGGGCAAGAAACTCCAAGCAGCAATTGTAACAATCGGGTTATGGAGATAGGGCTCAATAACCATATGCAGAGACTCGTTCGTAACAATAATTGGAATTAAATGACTCCCCATATGAAGAATCATGGCTGTAAAGGTAAGAATATAGGCAAGTTTAATGCCTAATCTTCCCTGTTCGTGAGAACAACTCACTTAGAATACTCCCTACACCACTTCCGAAACTTACGGAGAACAACAACAAGAATCCACAGAATAAACGTTATGCTTCCAACCCAAACTAATATCCAACCAATAATGTTAAGTGACCATAAAACCGAATGGAAATATGTATAAGCAAAAGAATGAGGACTGATAACAGGAACGATAGCGCGATCGTTATGCTCAACTAAATACCATACTAGTGCTGGAAGTAAATGGAAAGCGAAGAATACGAATATCCCAGAGAGAGTACTACTAACCATCTCACCGTTAAGACCCTCACACCATTCAAAAAAGCTGTTGGCCCTCCTGGCAACAAACTTCATAATCCTTTTAAAAAACGGAGGAGGCTGATTATCAAACTGAGCCGGCCCTGGAACTCTTATCTTGTTTGGTTTAGTAAACATCGCCACCCTCTTCATCTTTGATATACCTCAAAGAGCTTTATCTTGCCCTGGGTACACATTGGTTGCAGGGGCGGATATTGCGCTCCGCGTCACCGAGCTTATGGGGCTCGTGCTGGACTCTCCAGTCTACCCTGCGTCTATTTAATTTTCTTTCTCTTCTTCAAACAAATCAGAACAACAAGCCTCTACCCCTAAAATATAATTAAAAGAAATTTACGCCACTGAAAGGAGAGAAACTTCTAAAGAAATTACTCTCCTCAGGGTTCATTTAGCTCGTGTTGGTGCTGATCCAACCAAACCCGGCTTATGAAACCAGGCTGTTCACCGGAACCCGAGCCATATATGGTGGAGCCACAGGGAATCGAACCCTGGATCCCTCCTTGCAGAGGAGGAGTTATCCCGTTTAACTATAGCCCCGTTATTAATCCGCTTACCTTACGGTCTCTTGCTGTTTCCCTTAAACAGGGATAGGCACTGTCGTTAGAGTAGGATTTCCCCGCTTGCTCAATACTGTTCTAGCTTTGGAAGCACAGCTAGGACAAGCCGCAACTTCGAGGACAATTTCTCGTCCCGGACGTTGGGCAGGAACCAGTTTACGAAATCCAGGCTTGGACTTTTCGTCCTTAACCATACAATCGTAAACCTTATCTCGAACCGAGGTCACAACTCTTTGTTGTTTCTCACCCGGCTTACTACTTTTGCCACACAAACCACAATTAAACATTTTAGCCTCTCATGTACTGTATTAAAACCGACGCTAGCATTGCCCACCCGATAGGACCCATCAACAACATGAAAAGAATCTCCCACAAAACACCACTCTTATTATCATATCTAAGATCACTAGCCGTATGAGCGTAGATAATTATGCCGAAAAATCCCGCAATAGTCCAAATAAAAAGACCAAAAAGGCCTATAATCGTCCAAATGAAAAGCGACATGATTCACTCATCCTATATGAGAATACTATTAGCATCAAGTCAATGTAAAAGAAAAGAGCCCTAAAGTCAAGAAAACTCTAGGGCTCCTAATTCTTTATTAACCAGCGTTACGCTTGCGCATCTTGGCAGCCTTCTTCCCAATCTTCGAAAAGACGCCAGCGCCGTATTTCTTCTTCATCGTCTGGATCGCCTTGAGAGCAATCTTCTGGCGCGTCTTGAAGGACATCAGAGGCATTTCATCCTGCCTTTCTAGTGAAACTAACGTATTCCATCTCTGTCCGATGGGCAATATCGCTAGATTCTCTAAATTCTAAGTTACACTCGAAGCTAGGGAATAGAGGGATAACGCTATCCTCATACATCTTAAGTGAGTTAAGACGCTCTGAGTTAGGAAATCTATCCTTAACCATAGAATTCACAAGAAATTTGACAGGATAGAAGTCAAACTCAAGACAACTTTGAAGGGTAGTACAGATTGCGGGAATCAATGAGTGAGACTTTGCCTGAGCATCAAAGTTCAGAAAGACAGACTTCTTTCCCAAATCGTGGATTTCCTTAAGAATTGAACAAATCTCCTCGTCCCACATTCCCAAACGATTAAACAACCCAGGAACATGAAAAACCTTTTGTTCCTGAACGAATTGGTTGTACCAGTATACAGACTTATCGCAGGTTATATTATACTGGAGAAACGTAGGAGAAAGATTCTTGGTAATCCACTCCACATCAGTATCAACAAGCTTACGACCATTCAAAAAAGGAACAGCAGGAGAAGAAGTGGAAACAGCACCAAGAATCACAGCAGCAGCATATTTCTTAGCATCGCCATAGACCTTTAGGCGATGAGCTTGGTTACGACGTTGCTGCCAATCCAAGCACTCGGCTAACGGCTTGACTTGCTCTTCTTGTGAAAGTAGTAAGAAGGGATGGCTACTCACAGGCATTCACCTCCTTGATGAACCGACGATAGGCCATGCGCTCAGCCTCAATCTTCTTATGACAAAGATTAGCTGCAGAGCCGATAACAGCCTTCTTGCTGTCTCCAGGACGGAAAACAAGATCGTAATACTTCACGACCTTTGACCGAGCTCTCCCATCGCGGGTGATATAGAAGTTCCTGACCGAAACCACGGACTTGACCTTCTTAGGCTTCGCAGTCATGATTTTCTTGAAGATCTGCTCCATATCCTTACCAGAACGAGCAGCTTCATAGAGCCTCATTGCTAGAGAAAATGGCAGACGCCTCTTCTTTGTGCCGTCAGAAGGACCTGCTCCATAAGACTTGATCATGGGAGCCAAAGCTGCCACCTTCTTTGGGGAAGCTTGCTCCAAACTCGCAAAGCGAGCAGCGGAATTCTTAGCCAAGAACTCATTCCGCATTAGATCTAAGCTTATAGGGCTTGAACCTAATAGATTCAAAACAGAGAAAAAGCTGAATTGCTGATTGATCTTCTGCTTAAAGGCATTACCATTGAGATTAGGATAAGCCATAGAAACGTAATAACGAAGGGCCTTGGTGATATTTCCACCGAAGCTCTTGACCATCTTGGCTACCGCCACAGCTTGTTCTTGTTCACGAAGATATAGCTTGGTGGGATCATCCCGCTTCATGTTGTTCATCATGGCCAAGCTAGACGCTTCCTCCAGCGTCATCTTGGTATGCAGAGCTAGCGGAATAGTGGTTATTTTGGCCAAGCGGGTAGCCCATAGACGACGATGGCCATCATACAGAACTACACCACCATCATAAAGAAAGGCATCAACACGACGCTCAACACCAGAATGAGCGACCGATGCTGCTAGTAGACGATTGTTCTCGAGGCTGAAGTTCTGATTCAAGGTATCAGAACCTTCAAGCCGATTGTTCAGAATATACTTTGTGATTTTACTGACAGGGAAATGTGGATGAAAGATGATTCCCCGAGAAGGAGCGATATTAACAAACCCTGCAATCTGTTTATAAATCTGCAAACTACTACGAGTAGCGGTAGGCATATTATCTCGTTTCACAACCTAAAGTTAGATAGAGAGGCCAGTTTCCCAGCCCCTCATATCCCCAGAAGAGACAGCTTCTGGTTCTGTTTACGACTTGCTCACGGCGTGTCTGAGGATTTTCACCTTATTGGCGATAACCTCATGCACAGAACGGGCATTGCCCGCCTTGTCCGTGAACCCCCGCTCGCTCAACTCACCGTTGAACTCGAGAAGGTCACCCTTCTTGACCCTGGTAGCCAGGGACTCGGCAAACTTACCGAATGTCAACAGATTGATGCGAACTGGGCGTTTGGTCCAGACACCCTTCACGCGAACGTCGCGATCTTCGATCACGCGCAGCGAAAGGATGCTGGTTTTACCCTCTGTCTTCAGGAGCTTAGGCTCCAGAGCGACTCGGGGATTACCAGTCACGTTCATGATTGTACTCCTTCTTACTTAATTACAGTCCAGTCTTGCGACGGATACTGTGGCTAATCAAGACCCTCATATAGACTTGGGTTATCATCCAAAAAGGTCAAATCATCTCTAGTAGGAACATCAGTAACTGCACAACCCGAATCTAAGATCCCGCAATGACCACCATCCAGGCAGATATCGCAAGTACACGTACAATCTTGAACTTCGAGGTTAAATTCTTTCTCACTCATATTAATCTTCCAATTTCACCCAACCCGTAGAATGAGTATCCAGACAAGGCAGAGCAGGATGATTCAAGATAAAACACCCCTTCTCGACTGCTTCGTTGTCCTCTTTGTTGGGCCACATCTCACGGACGGGAATAAAAGATCTGAAGAACTTCTCCACAGATTCGCCACGAGATTTCCCGTGGAAACGATTCGCAAGATTTAACGATTGATCTTCTAGGATCCCAATGCAGTACCAACCATTCTCGCTGACTTGATTCTGTATTCTGACTTCATTGCCCGCAGAACAGGCGGAGATTTTACCACCGAAATCCTCGGGACGAAGAGCAACTTTTTCAAACTTCTTAGAAATAGCTGTTTCAACCCCAAGAAGTTTAGCCAACTCCAACCAATGAAACGTTTTGTAACCAATGAAATTCATTGCAAACCTTTCTCCAAGAAAATAATGAGAAGTTGACAAAGCCCCCACCAACACAACGAAAAAGTAATAAAAGCAAAAATGGCTACGGCTGTCGCTCTACGCCTATTCACTTTATGATTATGAGAGAGAACACTAAGAGCCTGATCTAACTGCTCAATATCCCCATCCAAATCAAGTCTCATATACTCCCTGTGTCTGAAGTATTCGAACTTTTGAAAGATTCTGTCAATAAAATCGTACATAAGTCTCCAGTAAAAGGAAACGCCGAGCCCCATCTAAGGAACCCGGCGTTGAAAGAAAGGATTTTTACTAAAGCTTGGCAACTTTAGAAAGGTTAAATCAGAACCTTTAATCCTCGTCCTTGTTAGACTGACACAGGCTCGCGATAAGTAGCGGGCTCGCGATAAGTAAGGAATTCCTTCCAAAACAACTCACGCTTTGCCTTGTTAATCTGATCGGCCGACTTAAGCTCAGGTTTAAGCCTAATCTGTTCGTCGGTATAGGCTGGCCAGATATGACCCAATGCCCTCCCGAGTGCGACCTTCCTTCCCTTCTTCTCATCGAACTCATCCTTCGGCGAGCAGAAAGAAGTGGCCATCGCTGTGCGGACCTCAGAGCCCTCAACCCAGGCTATATACACCTGAGTAGTCGGAACTTCCTTATCCTTCAGAGGCTTGATTCGACCTCTGTAAACCTGATCATACGAATTAAATCGTAGATCATATGTCTTACCATCAACGGTAAGCTTCATGGTACGGCTCCTTTAAATTGGAGATTTTACCGCCTCTATGGACGGTAATATGAATTATAACTATTCAAGGGCGATATGTCAAGCATTTGATAGCAGCATCTGCATGCACATCCTGAATCCCACCCCTAATCCAACCAGAAACAATCAAAATGACCTTACCTCTACGAGGATCAGTTAAACCATAGAGTTGCTCGTCTTCGAGAATGATATACTTGTCGATATCTCTATGATTCTTAAGCCAGGTATCAATAGCTTCAGGCTTATCTCTCTTGCTCTTGTCCGTACTGGTACAAATCCAGTCAGGAGCGAAATCTTTCTCGTAAATTCCATATTGCTGAAACCAATCTAAAAGATAATCACGAGAGTCAACATATGCCCAAGTAGAATGGAGAACAATCTTCGCTCCAGTCTCGCGGAGAATTCTCTTTAGACGCTCAACGCAAGACAGATCACCATCTGTAATAAATGATTCGCTCATGCGATGTTTACACCGATGATGAACAAGAACACCATCCATATCTAAGAACACAATCTTCATACTAGCTCCTTGTATTCGCAAGTAGGTAAAGCCCCTGACAATATGGCATTTCCACAGGTAATTAAACTCTTGTCCTCATCTAAACTGGGAACGAATACAAGAGTATCAAACCCTGCATCTTTAAAGGACTTCTCAGCATCCTCATAAGGAGTATAATGCTGATAACCTTCTGAAGTCTTTAAACCATTCGAACTACTCGTTCTGGTCTCATGAATGGGAGTAATTTTTACCATAAAATACTGAGGATCGAATAGTTCGCGCAACCGACTTCCATTACAGATAGTCTGATCGGTAATCGGGAAATTCAAAGCTATTTTCCGACCTCTAACTCCACCAGAGTTATCGATAACTCGCTTCATCATTTCAGAAATACGAGGAAGAGGGGTAGAACAAGCTCCAAACAACCCCACTCGTTGCAAATCATCGGTGCTATTAATCGAAAGTTGAAGTCCCGCTTCTCCGTCCAACATTCCATTTTTATGATCACGAAGCCAGATTGTAAGAAACTCTTCGAGTCGAACGTTTGAAGCAGGCATCATTGTAGTAATAACAGGATGAAAAACAAACCTATTTTCCATCTGACGAAAATACTGGATAATCTTTTCATTACCCTCAAGAACATTAAAGTTAAATGAAGGTTCTCCCATCCGGGCATAATGGAGATTTAATCGCTTAGTAGACTTAACCTCGGGATGAAGAGAAAGACCAATAAGAAGCTGATTAATAATGTCTCCCACGGAAACATTTCTTCCCTTACCGACAAGCGGCACATCGCAGAACATACACTTCATAGAACAGCCAGCTTGAGTAGAGATAGTAATAACCCACTTCTCTTCAAGAGGCATACAAGATGTATTTGGAACACCCTCTATTTTACGGGTTAAACCCAGAAAGTCTGCCTTAACATTCAGACTATTACCATAGTCGCCAATCGATAACAATTCAATCGGGCCATTGGATCCCTCAATAACCAAAATATTCCCGGTAGGAACTTGAATATTGCGGAGGACGGTGGGTTTACCCTCAACCCAAGGGTAGAAACGAGAATCCATTTCCTACTCTTTCGACTTGGAATTGCCCTTTGCCTTCTTGGTGAGAGTCTCTCCCACATGGGTCAGAGTCTTCCCAGCCATCTCCAACAATGCCAAGCCGGCAACCTTACAGTCATTGCCTAAATTCTTGACATCTTTCTTATACTCATCCGTATCAAACTTGAGTCCAAACATCAGATCCTCCTAGAGATGACAGACTATAGCATCGGGGAATATCTCCTCGATTATAGCCGAATACTTTGTCCAGTCTCCTCCAGCTAAACCACAACCCATCTTAAAAGGAACATAAACCTGTCTATGTGAAGACTCAGAAGTGAGACTCTCTAACTGAAGTTTAAGACTTTTGAAAGCTTCGGTAACAGCGCGATAATCAGTATAGGTGGCAAACCGACCATATTCATGTTGTCCAAAGATATTGGCAACATAACGCCCGGGATTAACCGGAACAATTTGGCAAAATCCAAGAAGTAAAATCGAACGAGGACCCTTATGCTTATCGCAGAGAGCACGATATGGACCATAAACATGGGGCCATTTATCCCGAATTGAGGAGGCGATACCCGCTCCCATTTGCCCCAAACAATTAGTTTGATGACAGAGAACGCCTGAGCTTACAGCCAAAAGATCCTGCTTAACAACCTTTAGCATGACTTCCTCATTTCGCCTGAACGGCTACTGGCTCTGAAGCCTTAAGCTCATTCAATAGGGCTTCTACCCTCTTCAGTCGTCGGGAATATACCCTCATCTTCAGAGCTTTGTCAAACAACTCAGCATATTTCTGAAAATCATAACGTTGCGTATAGGAACAAGAATAAGATTTAGAAGCAGTCATCATTTCTCCCCAAACCCTTTCAAATTCACGAGAAAACTCTTCACGTAGAGCTCTCCAAGCATTACCCTTATCAATGGATTCTTGATCAAAAGAAGTAACTCGAATCTTTCCTTCTTCTACGACTACGTCAACGAGTTTGCCAGTCCCATGATTCTTGCCCATACAACGACAGTTGCAAGCGGGACCAGAAGCACGAGTACAGCGCCCATCACAGGGAGCTTTCTGACCAATCTTCTCATACCAAGATTCATGAACACGACCGATATAATGAACTGGCCCTCCGCACACGCAAAAGCCTTCACAAGTCTTGGCTTGTCCTGGAAGAGCACTATCCTTTACTGTCATCGCGCTGAGGCAGTCGTCGCAGCGGAAGTAATGAAGTTCAGAAATCATCTGTTCGGTTGTAGGTAATTCATTCATACCACAATCCTTTACTTATCTTTACTAGCAGCACCAACCGCTAAAATGAGTAAAAGAACAAGAATAATAGGCAGAAGTGGAAATAAAAGCGAAATGAGAAAAGAAATGACGCAAAATCCACCAATTATTGTCAATAATGTCCGAATCATGGTATCCCCTAACGAAATATCTTAAATATAAAGAAGTAACAACAAGTTAAAGCACAGCCAAGAACTAAAAACTTAATGGCTTCCAAAAGATTTGGACCGATGTCAATCATATCACTCCCTCCGATTCAAAGAATGGGAAAGCGGTTATTTCAATTAATAAAAAGAGAATAATCCAAAAACAGACCCATTTCCAACTAGCACCTGCAAGAAGAGCAATTAAAGCGAATATAGCAAACATCTATATGCTCCTCAGAGAAAAGGTTTGGTAGAAGCCAGGACCAATAAATCTTTAATAGCCATATATTCGGGATTACCCAAATATCGTATAGCATCAATTAATTGAAAAATCCCAATAATGAAACAAGCTATAACGCCCGCTACCGCTAAGATAATACCAAAAATCCACAGAGGATCATTGGATGAGCTTTCTTTAAGCTCTACGGAACAAGTTTTAATAACTCGGAATTGAAAAGCAATAAGAACTAACATTACCAGACACAAGATAAGACTTGTCAACCCCTCAACATAGGACTGTCGGATAGCTAGTTCATAAACATGCTCTGCACCCTCACCAAGCTTCAGGGCCAAAGGAGTCAAAGCTTCTTTCAAATCCGCACTCATAACCTTTAGTGATTCGTAATTCACGACAATCTCCTATGAGCAGATTTTTTCTTACCAAGATATTTATCTTCAAGCCATTTCACCTCAGCCTGGAGAGCAGCTTCTCGAGTCTTAAAGGGTCCAAGCTTAGGACCTTTGATTGGAGAAAGATCCGCCTCCCACTTCCCATTGGAATTGGGTTCCACATGACTGACCCGCATAATATGCAGGACTCCGGCTTTCTGAAGAGCTTTAGACATCTCATCAGAATAGACAAAGCGAATGTTCCCGTTCGATAAAATTTGAACAACATGGGAAGTCAAGATAAAACTCCTTATTTAGATATGCTAAAGCCTCTATCTGTAAATCTACAAACCGGTCATGCATCATATCAATAGATGCTATATTCCACAAGGAGAATATGACTATCCAAAAATACGCAAAAGCCTTATAAAATGAGATATCTGAACATATAAATCATCAGAGAAAAACATAAAATTGTAGGTTCTAGAGAGGGGCGACATAAATTACATTTTGCTGACAATAGATTTTCTACTTGTGACCAGGAATATGGATATAGCGAGCAGCCGACTGGCCCTGCTCAGTAAAATGAGCCCAAGCTGTTTCATGTTTAGAACAGTTCATACAAATGCGCTCAATGAAAACCTCATTGCGCAGGTGGGGCGCATCCCAAATCATACCAATAACAAACCAGCCACCCCATTCGTGACCAGCAAATCGACAAATAAGACGAATAAGCCATTGTTTCATTATCGCACTCGTCCAAGCCCGGCCGCGATGAAAATATCATCTGGCTCAGGATGATTCTGCCCCTGCCTAATGGCCATATCAATTGCAACCTGCTGAGAGGTAGGAGACATCCCCATCCAGATAGCCAAAGCCAACGAGTCAATAGCTGTCTCGTCATGGCCTGCTTTACGCAAAGCTTCAGTACCGTATAGGGCCAATGTCATGGCATCCATGGCTCTCTCGCTTTCATATTCGGAATTCTCCCAAAAATGCTCACATTTGCCATTCTTATTAGGAGAAACGTCAATGAAATAACTCTGACGATACTCGCTGGGCTTTGCTGTGAATCGATGACACCGAGCACGAAGAAAACATTCTTGGTTGGAACACATTGAAATATCAGGCATTATCTTTATCCCTATCTATTAGAACCCATTAATATTTAGGGTTCCTATAGATTTATTTAACACCAAGTTACTTTCTAAAACACCTAAATTACCTGCCCCAACAAGGGGACCCTTTATCGGCTTAACCCCATAACTACCTATCGGACTTCGGGAAGAAACAACTTCACAAACTGTTCCATTAAGAGCCATACACACATCCGCGCTAAAGTTAACGTGAGGGCTTTTACCTAAGCCAACTATTCTTACTTCGTCCCCGACATTAAACACTGGTTTCTCTTTCCACTCTCTATCCCTCGCCCCGGAGGGCTTGTTCCAATGCCTCGAAAGCGTGACGCCATGCCTTCCCGTGTCTCTCTCCAAGACGAAGGTAAAGGCCGTTGCCTTCTTTGACGACCATCCGGCCTACGTTCTTCAACCTCTCGACCTCGGCCTTCAGGGCGTCCAAGGATTTCAACACCTTCTCTCTGGCCTTTGCCGCTCTCGTTGCTGGGTTTTCTTTCAACTCGTCGCCTTCCAGCCACTTGTCTACGCCCAACTGCATTACGGCGTCCAACTCGGCCTTCAGGGCGTCGCGCTCTGCAACCACGTGTTCGTGACGCAGTAAGTTAAATCTATAAGGCTCGAATAGATGATTCGGTTGTATATCTCCGCTAGAAGTAGCGCCAATCTTCGTATTCTCGTCAATCATGTCTCGTCCTTTCGAGAAAGGATTCGATTTCGGTGGATATATCGTTCCCCATTTTCTCAAGCGTCTTATCGTTGATGATTCTCCCATAGGTAATCACTGGGTCCATTTTACGATTTACGCGATCCAACAGTTCCCTCGCCTCCTTCAACTCCGTTTCGAGGGCGCGGATGGTATTGGCGGCCCGAGATAGACCTTCCACTGACAACATACCACCCTGTCCTACGCTCAAACAATCTTTTCTAATTACCTCTAACTCCACCGCCGTCACTCGTTCCTTGTCGCTCATAGTTTCACATCCCCGACCGATTTCGTTTCCGCTTCGAGCGTAGCCCCGCAATAAGCGCAGTATGTTTCCTTTGTTTCGTCATCCTCTGCGGCCTCCCACTCTTGTCCACAAACAGAGCACAGGTCTTTGTATTCTGCCTCAACGTCAAGACCATCCATGTCCCTAGAGCGATGGTCCCTGTAAAAGTCCTGCACTTCCTTAACCCAATCTTTTAAGGCTTCCATTCTTCTTTCTGGTGTGTTTGCCCAATACGGCAAATCTGGCGGGTCCAAAACAACACGGGCTTCAACCAGAACATTCCTTCTGACTGTGCATTTCTTATCGCTCATCTCCCCTCCTACATCTTCTCAAATCTCTCAAAGCCTGTCTGCATGTTATTACCTCAAGTAAGTGGTGGACTCAGCAGGACTTGCACCTGCACTCGTCGTCTTATGAGGACGCTGCTTCACTATTTAAGCTATGAGTCCCTCGATTTAAGCTACTATCACTCCGAAAACAAGCCAAGTGTTTGGCGCCAACCACCAGTACCTGGGGTTGGAGTAGGGTTATCTAATTGATGAACAACAGTGGGAATAACCCCGGGAGAAGTTCTTTCAATCTGATCAAGGATAGCTTCCATCCTATCTCCCCTCCAATCAGCCGCTATAGCAACCATTGTAAAAAGAAATAGACTAATAGAGACTACAGCAAAACTAGTCTCCGGATGAGATTCCTTCGCTAGTGCTCCACAAACAGCAACTACAGCAGTTAAAAGCAGTACAGCAATAAAAACGCTCATTTCAATTACTCCTTAAATCGAATTGGTGCGCAGAGAGGGATTTGAACCCTCAATCCCTTTTGAGGCTTGGGATTTTAAGTCCCATGCGTATGCATTCCGCCACCTGCGCTAGTCTCCTAAATCTTCTTCCCTGCATATCGAATAATAACTTTCACGATGTTGCAAGTACTCATCTGTCCCAGGCTTTAACTTAGGAGCGGTCTCTGCGATATAATCATCTAACCAAGTAATACACTCTTCGAGAGTACTAGGACCAAAGACTATCTCAGAATGCTCGAGAACAACATGGGGGAATCCATCTTCATTCATCTGCGCCAAAATAGCTTCTTCAGTCATTGGCTCCCAATTAAGAATTTGACCCGTCTTTACATCAATTCGTAATTCGATATAGTCACCATCTCCAACACAAGGGAGAACATATCCATCATAATCAGCAATACGTTTCCCATCCTTCTCAAGATGGGCATCAAACATATCACTACATTTACCTGAAATGCGTAACGTTAAAGACATGGCTTCCTCGATGAATGTTCGAATACATGCCAAACATGATCTCCATCATCGGCTAAACATGTCCCCAGATAAGACAAAGGATGATTATTTGGGATATTAATCTCCCATCCAGTACCAAATACCTCGAATGTATATGCATACCTGACCGATGCCATTGGATCCACAAGAAACCAAATAGCACAAGTATCATGTTGCCAAGCAGTATGCAAAAACCCGGCATCCACGGGAAGATCTATAGTCTTCCGCTCGCCTGGTTTAATAGTAAATTTATAAATACTTCGAGTAGACATCATTTCGCCTTATCTAAAGAAATGCAGATCCTCTGGAAGGAACCCTACCAGGGAACATTAAAGACTGAGTGAGGTGGGATTAATATACCCACCGATCATAGAGACCGCGTCCAGTTCGCCTTTACGTTGGCTAGTGAACAGTTCGCTCACCCATATTTAAAATGAAGTGGAGGCCGGATTCTCACCGACAGGAACTGCGGTTAATTGGCATTCTTACATCTTGCTCAAGTCCTAGAGTTCAGGGACACCGTTCCGGGATCATTGGCTCTTACTCATAGGTCCAAAAGGCTTTCGCCATCTTCTACCATAGAACTTAGAGTTCCCTTATAGGGATTATCTAAGTGAGCCTAGCCGTCTATGCCTATCTGAACATCTTGAACAAAAAGGGGCTTCGTCTTTCGACTGGCATACCCACATACCTAACGAGGTGCCAACCCCGTAAGTAGATTCCCTCTACCGCTCCACAGCTTACTACAAACATTGCGCTGAAACTACGGCGACCTACTTTGGTGCCCACCCGATTAACGGGTTCGGCTATTTCAGCTGTTTCACTAACTGCTGTAAAATCTCTACTTCTGTTGGATGAGGACATGTACTCATCTTGTAATAATGCTGAATTTGCTTTAAATCAGCGCGATACTTGTTCATTAATCGCTCACGCACTTCACTCTTCAGAAAATGCATTCTTCCCGGAGAACTGTTATCAATCATATCGGCTATTTTAACAAGCCTGGAGATATTGGCCTCAAGACAATGCTCGCCCTGAAAGATATTCTGAAGATACAACATTCGGCTTTTTCCCGAACCATGGCTTAAGTCTTGAACAGTCTTAGAAACCCGAGGACCCCAAATGGCACAAATATCACTGGCCGGAACTTCGCAGTCCTCTATCACATCATGTAAAACAGCAGAAATTAAAAGATTATCACTCTCACACACCGAAAAGCGATAAGGATAAAGAAACTGCATAACGCGGAGAGGATGAAAAATATAAGGCTGTCCGCCTTTATCCATTTGCTCAGAATGAGCCATTGTCGCATAGATGATTGCAGCATCTACACGATTAATAGCCGGGCTGGGAATAAACAAAGGACGCATTTCTATCTCCCTAACAGATAAGCGAGCTTACTGATGCTATCAGACAGTAATCTATAAGTGAACTAGCGGGCGACCATCTAAGGGAACCATGGTTCAATTACAGGTTTCCGTATATTATCCCTTAGAACAAAGAAGCTGTTCACTAAGCGATCAGACTTAGTCTGTAGCTCTGAATCGGTTCGCGTCCACCCTAAGGGTTTCCGTTCCCTATCGTTGCATCAAGGTCGCCTTATCTCAGCTACTCACCAGATTGTGCCAAAGAACATATGCGTCTAACGGCCACGCACCCAACTCTTAGCCAGGGCATAGACTTTCAAGACATTCGCCAAAGGAATTCACATTCCGAGCTTTAGCCTTTACTCCCCTAGACCCATCTAGCCTGTGGTTGGAAAGCCCATCTTACCCTTACCGCATCCCGTAGGGACACGTTTAATTCAATTGGTTCTAGGAAAGATAATATGCTCGGCAGGGAGATGAGGATTAGCAGCGAGATCTTCCAACATCGCCTCTAAGGCTCTCTGATGAGCATCTTCATAATGATTTGGAGGAACTCCACTTTCTGGAGCCTCTTGTTCGGGTATCATCATGCTACCTTCTCGACGTTGATACTTCATTTACTTGCAAACTCCTTGCCAAAGTTTCTATATTAACACTAGCTAGGCGTTAGCGCAAGCTCCTTCATTAGTATCTTCTTCAATAATAAAGGGCTTTTTGTCAACGATCTTAGAACAGTGACTGTGGTAATGCCCCGCCAAGCTTTTGCCAACCAGCCATCCACCATATCCAACAGCGGCAAATCCCGCCAAGATAATTGCACTGGGAACAGTTTTCATGATGACCAAAGGAGCAATAAAAGCTCCACCAATAGCTCCCACATTCTCCAGATCTACCCTATTAGCACTCGCGATGATTTCTGCCTGCTGCTTGTAGATTTCCTTACACTGCACTTTCAGTGAATTCGGCACGGGCCTTCTCCTAGTTATTAATTACGACTTGGCAACAAACCAAATGTAAAACCAGAAACAGAACCCGGCAATTACTCCGACCGGTCCACACGCCAAACCACACAAAGGTAAAGTAAAGAATGTAAAAATACAAGCTAAAAGTCTATATGGGTTCATGACTTCTGACTATGCTTCACATGATCTACGGCCGCCGTAATACCAGTAGCTCCAACTCCTGCTCCTAGAGCAGTAATCTGCATTGTTCCCACGAACCAGGGAATAACCGGCGCAGCGAAACACATCAACAAACCAAGAGATCCAAGAACAACAGCTCCCGCTGCTTGTCCTGCAACAAGCCCAGCTTGTTCGGCCTTACTGGTATCAATTCTCTTTACGGTTTTCTTGATCTTAGTCATGACATCCCTTTCGAAATATCTTCTAACCTCTACTGTAATCTATAATTCCCGAGTGGGCTATGGAATGTCCTTCTTCTCGGAGAATACAGTAGAGACTACAAGACACTATTAATGGCTCGCTGAGGCTGGGCTTGAACCAGCGACCTCTGAACATACCCGGCGCTCTTCCCTTGAGCTACCTTGATACAATCGCGGAGTGGAATCGAACCACTAACCCCCGGGCGAAATCAGTGCTCTGCCAACTGAGCTACTCAGCGATTTAAAGAAAAGGCCGGGCTACCTTTCAGGGCAACCCAGCCTTACTTCTACAAGCGACCTAAAAACTTACCCGTTATTAGGCGGGCTCGTCCGACCCTTCGTCTTCCGGAAGATCCTCGTCCATCGCCGGGCTGGAATCCACGATGGGTCCCTGCTTCGGGATGACGCGGAAGTGAGACAAAATCAGCTCCTGCACGTTGCGCTTCACGGGCTTGCCGTTCTCACGCAGAATAGGATTTCCTTCCTTGTCCTTGGCGATGTACTGACGAGTCTGGATGCGGCCCTCAACCAAGAGTTCCGTACCCCTCTTCGCCTTCTCGCCCAGGCGCTCGGCAAGTTGCCCCCACCCGATGGCATCGATGTAAGTGGTCTTCTCGTCGAAGACACGCTTCCCATCCTTCATCACTGGGTTGCCTTCGGCGTCGCGCTTCGGATAGCGGTAGGAGTTGGCAACATGCACGTTGGCATTAGCCCTCCCCTTCTCGCTATACCGCAGAACGGCATCCTTGACGGGCCGGACCAACCACGGCTGAATTGGTGCTCCATTCATGATAATACTCCTTCGTTTCCAAAAGTTAGAGACCTAAGTCTCTTGAGCTCCAGCCCGTAAGGCGGGAATCTCGATTTCACTATCTACTATCAGCTTTGCGTAGTGCGCTCGCCAGCTATCTTCGTTTACGACTTTCGAAGATTGAATCCGGAAGAATCTCATACTTGGATATACTATCTGAAGAACCGGGATCTTCTTATCCAAAGCCTTCATCACTTCCAGATGTACACCTCGACCTACACTATCGTCTTTGCCGTATCCTAAAGCCACTAGTTGTTGACAAGAAACAACTACTCTCAAATACGGCTTCATGTCCTGCCAATGACCTAAATCCCGGTTGGGGCAGATTACTTTGCCAAAAGTCTTCTCAAGAAACTCTAAGACTTTCGCTTCAATCTTGCTGTTATAATGCAGCATCGAATGAGCAAAATACGTTTTCATCTTAGCCTCGTATAGTACGCCTAAAAAGGTCAAACCTCTATAAGCTTATGCTTGCTGAGGCCTACAGCTTTATAGAGTATTAAGTCTTGTTATTTCGCAATGACAGCAGTGTAAACACTACTGCCACACCCATAGTTGCCATTGATAGTGAAAACCAAGCCAGAATCCATTCCATCCGGTTTATGGCCTCGATTAACATAACTGCGTCAGTGTGTGTCATTACAACCCGCCCTTACTTAGTAAATCGAGCCATTAACTTTCGCCACCAAGTTCCCTTTTTCGTTCCCTTTTTCTTTGAGCAATCGTAGAACCGGCCCCAGCCACCGTTCACCGTGCCGGTTGAGGAATCGTAGAACACGCCCTCGCCACCGTTCACCGTGCCAGTCGAGGAATCACGGAACCAGCACTTGCCACCGTTCACCGTTCCGGTCGAGGAACCGAAGAACCGGCCCTCTCCACCGTTCACCGTGCCTGTCGAGGAACCGAAGAACCGGCCCTCTCCACCGTTCACCGTGCCTTGAGACGTGCCAAGAAAAATCCTAGTCTGCCAGTCCTCGACCGTTGCGTGACCCTCGCGGATGATGTGAGCCTTGGTCCAGTCATTCAGAGCTAAACGGGCGCGGTCCTCATCGGCCCCCATGTTGAACCATTCGGGGATCGTGTCCTGATCTAGCTTGAACTTCCAATCGGATAACGGCAGGTCATACCGTTTTCCGTCAGGCACGATCTCGACGCGCAGGATATTCGGACCCCTCGCCCCGTCATCGTGAAGAGAAAATTCCTTGATGATGTCCTCGTGACTGTCGCCGTTTTTCGACCAAAAGACCTTGTCTTTCGTCAAAACGAAACTCGCTGATCGGCACATGTTATTCCTCCCCTTCGGCCTTGCGGATGGCGGATTCAAGAAGCTCAACCGTTTTCGGTAACCGTTTTTCAAGGTTTAATCCTATAATATTATTAAACGCTTCCTTGCACGCATCAAGCAATTCAGGCGCGGTGAATAGTAAATTCATATCGGAGGTCCATTTAACGTCTGCAATATATTCCCCCCTCTCGCCCTTGATAATCCTTCCTTCTTTTACCCACGGCCCCGGCGTATGCTTGCTCATGTCAAACCCCCTTCGGCCTTGCGGATTGCTTCGCATGCCGCCCTTACTTTTTCATCACAACAACAATATTCTTTTTCATAATTATAATAGTGCTCGTGTATAACCGCCAACAACCCATTACACGCCTCAACCAATTCAGCATGCGAGTTACAGGCGCGAACAATGAACTCGGCATTCTCATCACAGTTTGCTTTTGCAACCAATGATGCGTCTGTGTTGTGCCCCTTTGGGAATATGCGGCCCTTTTCCCGGTCCCAATGAACCGGCGCATGCTTGCTCATGTCAAACCCTCCTATCCCTTGGATCTCTTACACGTGATCCTAAACCGGCTAGTGATAAGCAGAAACAAGAAATAGACCACGAAGATCTGCCAGTACGTAAGCGAAGGCCAATGCCACACAACCACGCCAACGTTCATCCAAGCCCAATGCAGAAGCCAGGGAACGCCGAACAATGAGGCAGGAATCACGACTAACATAAAAACAACAATCAACAACTCGACCAGCGTAAAGCCTCCCTGATTCAGCTTTTTCATCGAACGAACCTTCCTTCCTTAAATGTATAACCCATAGACTCTAGACCATTACCCATCTGAACCCTACCTGCCCCGTTGTCCGTAACTAAGACAACAACCTTGGGAGGTTGCCAGTTAGCCATTTTATAAGCCGCTTCCATCATATTCACAATGCCGGTGCCATTCGATTGAAAAATAATCAAAGGCTGTGGCCCATTATCTGGGATGGTAGCCTCTGTCACAAACAATCCGGCATTATCGCTCTGCAGTAAGCTTAATCTAGGGAAATTCCCCAAGTCATGATCCAGATACAACTCCGTGAAATTATTGTCCAAAAGAAGTTGGACACCCAATGCTGCTGTCCGAGCCACCGCATCGCATAGAGGAATACCATAAATATCCTCTTTGTCATAACGCCGATCATCGATGAGTAACCGTCTCACATGCGGTTGTACATCGTAATTAGGAAACGATTGAGGGCAACACTCATGGGCTAAATCCTCAGCTGAAATAGCAGCGAGCAAGGCGATATCGTTGGCAATATCGTTGCTTTGGCAAGAGCCATCACACTCCTGTTTACCACAAAGATCACAGGGCTCGCTGAACATGTTCAGTCCTCGGTATGCTGGATTACCAATACACGCTTACAGTGTGAGCATTGATAAATCTCAACAAGATGGCCTTCTTGGTCATAAAAACTGGCCAAGGATTCCATCTTGTAATGCCCTAATTTACAATGCTGACAGGGTTCCATCAGCACCGACTCCGCTGCATCTTCCGGTATTTGGCATGCGACACGCCACGAATCGGTGTCTTGGGCTTGTTCGGAGTCGCCACGACTGAAGCCAAGGCCCCGAAAAACAACCCCCTGATGAAATT